>Rahab_p1__coassemble_730_pt1 | contig 34182 bp, 20 predicted proteins | sample Rahab_p1__metabat2_low_PE_012 | metagenome-assembled genome bin Rahab_p1
ACCATTTATAACCATTAGCCGTCTTTCCCATATAACCAGCCTCAACCGCCTTTGCAAAATATTTCCTTGCCTTATCGGTGTCTAATTCTTTTGGCAGTTCATATTTTTCTTTGATGCTAATACCCTTTGGGCTTTCCACGTTATTTAATTTCTGTTCCAATGTTTCTATTGCATAGTACAATTCTATATCTGGAAAAGAAACAGAAACACTGCCAAACCCTTTCAGCCTTGTAAATCTTTCAAATATTTCTGGTAAAACTTCTTCTCTTTTTTCTATTAAAGAATGGTGGCATTGCTTTATGTCATACAACAAAGCCTCACACATACCACTGTCAAACCTATTTGTTTTATCAGACAAATATTGCAAAATCTGCAAGCGACCAAAATCTTCAATATATCCTTTTTCATTTATTAATTCAAACCAGTCACGATTAATGTTATAGTCAGATAAAAACCAATTAGTATATCCGTCTGTAGTGAAAACACAGTGTTCAATTTCCCATATCCCAAACTGGAAAGTTTCTTTACAACGATTTATCCCCACAGAATCGGCATCTCTTATATAAGCATATCCTCCAATACAAGCATATTTATCTAATCCAAAGAAAGATTTGTCTGAAAACTTTTGTAAAATATCTTTTGCACTGCCTTGTTCTTTTATTTCAAAGTATTCACAATCGCCAAAAAATCCAGTCCCATTTTTCCAATCATCTCTGGCTTTTATATTATGAGAATAACTGTTAATAATGTTATAACGCATCTTAAAATTTTCCACATCAACATTGACTTTTGTATTAGTAGGAAAATCGTTCAAAATATAATATATTAAATTAAAATCTTCTTTCTTTTTAGGTAACTTCAAATGAATGGAAAAATTTTTACCACTCAAATGACACAATGCTTCTACAAAATCATTAACGCTCAAACTATTAACGTTGAATTTCATAACTATATTTTTATAAATTAAAATCTGGCAAACTGTTGATAGCATCTTGTTTAAGGCTATCTACCGCCCTTGTGTATTTCTCTGTATGTTTCAATCCAGAATGACCCAAAAGGCTTGCTACGGTCTTAATATTAGCCCCATTGTTAAGGATATTTACCGCAAATGAATGTCTTGCACAATGCCAACTAATATGCTTGTTAATTCCAGCACGTTTTACCCATCTTCCTAATGCTTTCAAACAAGCCTCATAACTCGGCAAGGAAAATATCAACTCGTTTCTATCATCTTTGTTTGTTGGCTCTCCTATCAGTTGCAACAAATTATCGTTAAGAGGAATTACCACACCGCTATTGGCACTGTGTCCCTTTGTCTTGTTTTGCTCAAACTTCAAAATCTTGTTGGAAAAATCCACATTTGAAAAAGTCAAATCCTTAACGTCACAAAATCTCAAACCACAATACAGACAAAAGATAAATGCACGTCTAATATTTGGACTCTCATTTTCATAGTGTGTTGCTATCAATGCTTTAATTTCATCAATAGATAGCACTTCCTTTTTCAGTTGTTGGTCATCAACTTTAATAACAATACCAGTACAAGGATTTTTAAACAGTATATCGTGTTCAATAGCATAATTTATCACTTTCTTGAATCTTGCATAAATGCTTTTTGGACCTTCCCCAACACCTCTGCTTTGTAGATACTCGGTGAATGCCTCAACCATATCCCTATCAATCTGCTCTGGCTTTATCTTCCTTGTATATTTTGTGTATTCTGGTGTGTCGTTTAGGAAATCAATAAAACGACTATATGCCATTTGCACCATTCTAACGTCTTTCTTGGTGTACTTGTCTATGTATGCTTTGAAATAGTCAAGGAAATTAATATCTCTGTCTTTCCTCAATCTGTAACCCTCACTGCTTTCCAATAACTGTTGTCCTCGCTCAAATCTGATTTTCTTTGCAAGTGCTAATGTTTCCTTGTTGTTTTGTCGTTCTATCGGTGTTCTGGGTGCTTGCCAAAGGTATAAACTGAGGTATTCTCTCTTGTTGTTGACTTTCTTATACTCGTTACCATTTTTGCTGATTGCCATTTCAAAACCTAAGTAGAAATCCAAAAACAAACTTTCCCTACCATCGCTCAGTACTTTTGCTCCCAACTTAGGATTGTCAGTGCTATCTGTGCTAATCATATAGGTGTTGTCTGCCCTAAAGTTCTTTTTCTGTGCCATATTTTTTCTTTTGCTTTCTTTTGATTGCAAAGATAATGATTAAATTAAATTCCTGGTATAAACCAGGTATAAACTTTGAGCAAAACAAAGTGCTTTTTAAGAAAATAAGTGAAAGTTGTAATTTATTAAAATGCTTATTTACTTTCCTTTATCTATTGTTAGGTTCTCTTTAAAACTGGGTACAATATCGGCTCTGGGTACAAGAAAAGGCTGTTAATCGTTTGATTAACAGCCTTTTCTATTTCTCCAACAAACAACAAACACCCTTATCAACAACCTTCAAAATGACATTTGTAATGACAAAAAGTATATCGCAGCAATATCATGCGAGATAAACGCCTTTAAAATACTCCTAAAAACGCTCATAAAAACACCACCAAAGTAAAATTTTATATCCATTTAATCAACTTTGGATAATTATACATCTACCACCACTAACTGTAGCACAATACATTAGAGCGATTTAAATCTCTCAAATCTTTCTAAAACAAGACACTTTTTTAAACCACACTCTAATTTTAAATATTTTTCACACAACATTGCCATGTGTTATACATTTTTCAGAACATTACACCTATTCCAATTTTGTAAAGATAACAAAAATCATTACCTTTGCAGTCCCAATTATCACCGTTTATATTTGATTGTTTTAGGGATCTGAATTTCATCAATCTGTATTTAAATTAAGTAATTATATAATTTATGAATTTGAAAAAAAGAACGCTCTTTCAAAGACTTGTGACACTTGTGTTGTTTGTAACCGTTGCGGTTACTGTCTATGGCTTGGAACTGACCGACGGCAAGGTTTATAGCCTTGTAAATCCAGGCAGAAACAGAGCCGTAAGCAGTAGTGATGCTTGCAATATCGGCCAAGCCATGATTAATACAACAAACCCGCACCAACTGTGGCTTGCCGTTGCCGGCAAAGGCGATCAGGAAGGACAGTTTGCGCTCCGTTGCTTGGGTAATGGTTTGTACCTAAGCAGTTCAGAAAAGGTTGGCGGTGATTGGCCGATGATTCCAACTATTGCACTTGATGATTTTTCTTTTTATTATTTCATTAAGGAAAGTGATAATCCAGAAACATATATCATAAGCAACAATAAGGACGGCAGTGGTGATATGTGCATGAGACTGACTGGACCAAGTGTTGTCTGTGGAAACAAGAACCACAGCGAATCCAAATGGAGAATTTCGGAAGTTGCAGGATGGACAACTGAAAAAATCCAGGAACAGTTGAAAAAGGTTGCTAAATTCGAAAACGACCGCACAGAAACCTATCGCGCCCTTATATATGAAAAAAGCCTTTATAAGATTTTTACAGACAAGGCTTGCACCATTCTAAACGACAAATACTCAAAGATGGAAGATTCTGCTCTTGAAAATGATACAGAATACAAGAAACTTCCTTCCGTTCTCCGCAATACCATCAAGAAAATCCGCAAAGGCAATTGGGAAGAGGCTAACGCCAACAGCAGCAAGCCGGGTTGGGATAATGAAAACGCCCTCAAATTCCGCGTACAGATGTATGAGCCGTATAGCGACCCGCATCAGGCTGGAATTGCCATAAAGATTCAACCACACTCGGTGCTTAATAACCCTACTGGACTATATGCAAGTAAGGGTGACACCATTTACGTTATGGTTGACAATGAAATTAAGGCTGGTTCTGAAATTTACTTCAGTTCTTATCAGGGTTTCAACAGACCGGTCGGCAACGCCCAGTTAGGTACAAAACTAAAACAGGGCTTGAATATCATTACTTGCAACCAAGACTCTACAAGCTATTTCGTTTGCTATAACGTTGAAACATTTAAGAACGGCAAAAAGACAGAACGCAGACTTTCTCAATATGAAGACATTAAAATTCACATTGAGGGAGGCAGCATCAACGGTTACTATAACCACGTTGGCGACAAATTATTCAAGGCCGACAAGAAAGAAAACTGGGATTACTATGAGCAGCGTGCAAACATGCCGTTCATTACAATCTTGGGTAAATATCAGGTTCTGCAATTATATAAGGACAGAATGAAATCCAATGACGGACGTTTCTATCCGGGTATGGCAGAGATACTCAATGACAAGGTTAGCGTGGAAGACGTTATTGAAGCGTGGGACAAACTGATGTTCAACCAACGCCTAACGTTGGGTATCCTAAGCAAAGAGGAAATCGAAGAAGCACGAGTGAAATTCCCTACTCTTGACGACCCTTCCAGAGGTATTTACGCATATATCGGCGATGATGACGTTGCTCCTGCTGACTATTCAGACCATTACCGCGTTCACGGTATGTCGTTGGGTCAACTAACAGGATATATGGTTGGCTCTAACGGATATAGCGGTTATAATGTAAGTACTTTCGAGGCTATTACTGTTGGTTTGGCGTCTAAAGACCACAAAAACTTCGGAAACATCTGGGGTGCCGCTCACGAAATCGGTCACCAGCACCAGGCTCTTATTCACATGAACGGATTGAAGGAATCGTCTAACAACATTTTCTCCAATGTGGCTGTTTGGTTTGATGGCAAAGCAACTTCAAACATGGCAGACGGTGCTTTGGAAAACCTTCTGAAAGTATATAACCGCAAAGACGGCGACTTCTTCCACACCACACTCGGTGTTCAGATGATTCTATACTATAAGTTATGGCTATACTACCACCTTGCGGGAAAGAATAACAAGTTCTACCCTCGTCTTTTTGAACTTCTCCGCCAAAACCCAATGAACATTACCGTTGACCAAGACGGAGCACAATGCCTATTGCACTTCTACAAGATGTGCTGCAAGGCCTCTGGCGAGGACCTTACCGAGTTCTTCCGCGCACACTGCTTCTTCACTCCGTTGAAACAGCGCCATGTTGCAGACTATACATCTTCTGACTATACTATGACTCAGGAGCAGGTTGATGCGGCTATCAAAGAGGTCAAATCTTGGGGATACCCGCTAAACAAGAATATCATTTTCATCAACGACTGCGCTGGCAAGACTGTCTATTCTCACGACGGAAAAACTGCAAGAAATATCTATAACGGCAAGACAAATGCTGACTTAGGTATGTACACCGACTTTATCAGAACGGAGGAAGGAAAGGTGCAAGGCACCTATACATACCGCTTTGCTGAAGGTAAAATAGTCATGAGCGGAGCAAAAGGCGGCGTTGGATTCCTTGCCTACGATGATGAAGGAATGCTTCAGGCCTTCTCTGACCGTTACAGTTTTGAGTTGTCAGAACGTGCTCGCAAAAAACTTTCAACACACAACCTTACATTCTACGTTATCGACGGTGCTGGTAATATGACTGAAATCAAGAGCAACGACGTTGTCGGCGAGCAACGCGAATTGCTTCGCAAAGCCATTGCTGACGCTAAGGAAATTCTTAAAAAGGTTGATGACAAGAACCGTAGAATAGGATTCTTCAAAACTCAGGCTGTTGAAAAGTTAAAAGCGCTTTTAACGCAAGCAGAAAAGGTATATGACGATTTCCAAAAAGACGCTTACATATCTAATTCATATCTGCTAACAGAAGAATGCAACAGAATAGACAAGGCGTCTGATTCTCGCATTACTTTCGTCCCAAACAGCACATATTTGCTCGAATGTCAACAAACTCCAAATAAGTTTATTTACCGCGAAAGCGATAACAAACTTATTATGAGAGATACTGAAACAAATGCAAGCAACTGGCTTTTTGAGATGGTTGGAGAGAATACTTACTACATCAAGCACGCTGAATCAGGTAAATATATGTCGGCTGCAGATAAGTCTGTTATGATTAAACTTGTTGACAAGAGTCAGGCTCCTACATATCACCTTGAAACTCTTGACGACAATTATTTTGCAATCGGCTGCTCTAAAGGATACTTGAATTACAGTAATGCTGGCTACGTTCAAGGTTGGGCTAAAATTGAAGGGGCTCACAGTAAATGGCGTTTGCTCCTCGTTAATGTTCAAGAATCTGAGCAGGCATACCAAGACCTTGCAAAATCAATTGAAATTTCGGAGGCTCTTGTTCGCAAGGTGGCTGATATGAAGGAAATAACATTGCAAACAACAGATGAAAATGCAGAATACCACCTTTTCTGCAACGCTGCAATGAAAAATAATCCTACCGTAAACGGCTCGGCTGCTAACGGCTACAACTTGCTTGACAAAAAAATAGACACTTATCTGCACACAGAGACAGATAACAGAATAAATTCTACAGATGGTCTAAACCACTATCTGAGAGTATATCTTAAGGACCAGAACCTATCTGTTGTCAGCATGAACTATACAACCAGAAATGCTGACAGCCAGGAGCGCCCTAAAGCAATTGCTATTGAGGGTAGTAACGACGGACAGGAATACACTCCTATAATGACTATCTCTCAAGGGTTGCCGAAGCACCGCTCTACTGAGTATATAACATCATTCATCGATGCTGGATATAAGTATATCCGCCTTATGGTGAATGCCACTTACGGAGGAAAGACAAGCAGCAACCACCCGTATTTCTCTATGTCATCATTTGGCTTGACCACTCCGGTATTGAAGGAGAAATATACAACAGTCGGTTTAGATGCTATTCTTAGTGAGATTAAAGAAGCCCACAAAGTAATTGAAGCAGGAAGAAATCAAACATCTGACAAATTCAAGGAGGCAAAAGCGAAACTTGATGCCGCATACGAGAAATTCATGGCTGAATGTGATGCTATAGACCAGAAATCTATGCAAAACAAGAAGAAAGAACTTGAGACCCTTATTGCAAAAACAACAGATCTTATCAATGAGGTTGCAACTGTTAATTATCAGGAGAACCGCAATGAAGCAACCCCTGTTGCGGTTTCTATGCAATGTACAAATGCAGATGGCAAAGCATACATTTCAACAAATGCTGACCACAACCACGGCTCTTATAAGGACGGTGACGGCGTTGCTGCTCTACTTGACAATAACACAAGAACTTTCCTTCATACAAGATATAACGGTGAGGCTGTTAACGAATACCACCATATCTTGGTGAAACTCTCTGACAAGCCAACAAACGCGGAATTTGACATATCTTACACTACAAGAGATGCTTCAGGCGGTCCGCACCCAACGGAAATAGTTATTGAAACCAGTGCAGACGGCAATAACTTTACAGAAATAAGCCGCTACACAAAAGATGCAAACGCTCTGCCACAAACGGCAAAGACAAAATGGAACACTCCAAAAATCTCTCCAAACGGAGAATATCGTTATGTCCGTTTTGTTGTTCCGAAATCAAATAATTCAAAAACTCATTACGGCAAGCAATTCTTCGCTCTTTCTGAGTTCAGATTACGTACATACGAGTACAAAACAGATGTTAACGTTAGCCAAAAAGTTAACCTTTCTTGCGTTACAGATTCTTTGATTATCGACTTGGAGTTGAGCAAGGTAACGGCACAATCTGTTGCAGATATGGCGGATGCTTCGGAATCTATCCTTGATGAGCAAATAGCAGCCCTAAAGCAGATATGCAACGCTGTAGTTACAGCAAAGGACGCATCTGCACACTATGACAACTTAAAGGCATACTGCGAAAACAACAATGTTCCTATGCGTAAATTGAAGTATGGAACAAAGGTTGGACAATGGCAAAAAGAATCTGCTGAAGCTTACAACAAAGTTTTCGCTATTGTTGGTCCACTGCTCGTTAACAAAACAGGAACTGCTAACGACTACATTACTGCACTCGAAGACTTGAGGAAGGCATACAATAATCTTTCTGTAAATCTGCCAGAGCAAGGAAAATTATATACAATTCGCAAATCTGGTGACATTGCTGATGATTTGCTATGCGTTGACAGTGAAAACGCTCTTGGCTCTTGCCCTGCAAAAGAAAATATCCAAAGCAACTCAATTTGGCAGTTCATAACAGAAGGAAAGGCCATTTCAATTAAAAGCATGCATACTGGTTCATTCTTGACAGAAACGACAGACGGATCAAAGTTAGATGCCAACGAATATATTTCTTTTGAACTCAAACCATTAACTGATGACGGAAAGATTGCATTGGTAAAAAGCATTGAGCCATTAGCAGAAGTTCCTAACGGCTGGTACATTGAGGAGGTTGAGAACCCTCAAGCAGTAGGCTTTGACTTCAATGTCAACGAAATAGGTTATACTGAACTATACTTGAACTACCCAGTTAAGATTCCAGCAGAAACAGAAGCCTATACCATCAGCAGCCTTGACCAAACAACTGTTATACTGTCAAAAATAGCATCTGGCATAGTTCCTGCAAACACTGCCGTGATTATCAAAGCACGAACTGGAGCATATAAAGCAACTTATACAGAAACATTCGCTCCTGAAGAAAGAGCAAATATGCTGCGTGGCTCTTTATATAACGATATTGTAAGAGGTGATATTTCAAAACTATACTACAGATTGGGAGTAACAAACGGCAACATATGCCTAAAGAAAATCAACCTGGAATATAGCGAAAACGGAACGGTTGCCGACGTTGACAGAAATACAGACAACGGTGGATACTTCAAGATTATGGCAAATAAAATCTACCTGCCAATCGATGACAACGGCGAGCCGGAAACACTTAACGTTAAATTCGAAGGTGCACAATCTGGTATTGAGGATATCGTTGCCGAAGACGGTCCAACAGTTATCCACGACCTTCAGGGACGCCGCTTGAATAAGGTAATCCACTCCGGATTCTACATCATCAACGGCAAAAAAGCATTTATAAATACAAAATAAAACCAAACCAACTTTTAGGGACTGACTCCATCTACTGGATTCAGTCCCTAATTTTATATGTAATAAACAGTTCTGCATGCCGTAATTTATATTGAGTCAAACAATGAATTACTACATTTTAGTGTTTCATTTTAAAAGCAGAGCAATAAGAAAAACCTTTCGTTTCGAAGAGAATATGTTGTAAAACATAATGAAAAACCATGTAATTTTTGCAATTTTCTAGAATTTAGTTTAACTTTGCACTGTGTCTAACCGTAAAATTTATAAAATATGTAACTATAAACCCCACCACTATCGACTGTAAACCAATATCCAAAAGAAAACTAATTTTCCCCTAAAATGTAGTTTTCTCCTATACTTGAATATTTTCAACTTATTTATAAACTTTTTAAAATTATGAGAAATAACAAATCGTTCATCAGAAAGATAACTTGTGCAACAATGGCAAGTTCTCTTATTTTAGGAATGCTCTCTTGTCAAGAAGACATTCGTAACGACGGATATTCAGCAAAAGATATTCCAGAATTACTACCTCTATCAGAAGAGCAAAAAGCAGTTATTGACTATCTTCCAAAAAATGTTATCATAGCTCACAGAGGTACCGAATTTTGGGCTCCAGAAGAAAGTGAAGCAGCAATGCGTTGGGCAAGAAACATAGGTGCTGATTATATAGAATGCGACTTACAGAAAACGAAAGACGGTGTCATCCTAGCTCTTCACGATGAAAGTCTTCTCAGAACAACAGACATCGAAAATCACTACCCTAACAGACAAAACAACTATACCAGTTCTTTTACTTTTGACGAACTTTTAAAACTTGATATCGGTTCTTGGTTTAATGAAGCAAATCCTGAAAGAGCAAGAGAATCTTTTGTTGGCCAAGATATGCTTACCCTTGAAGATGTTCTTGCAATAGCTGAAGGGAAAAGAATAAAAAGAGATGAAGATGGCAAACGTATCGTTGTAAGAGATGCAGAAGGTAAATATGTAAGAACTGTGTACGAAGATGACCCTGCAGATAATGGGAATCGTCCTGGTGTATACATTGAGACAAAAGCTCCTTACCTTTTCTCTGGCATGGAAAAAGCTCTGAAAGAGTGTTTGGAAAGAAACGGCTGGTATGCTGACAACATTGCTGACCTTAAGAAAATTGCCTATAAAGACGGGAAAAAAGGTCAAGTTGATATTGCAAATACTCCTGCACGTATCATCGTTCAAACATTCAGCCCTTCTGGCTTGCAAAACTTAAAAAAAGCTTTCCCAAGATTAATTCCTATGCTTTTCTTAACAGCAGACACTAACGCAACTCCAATCACTTATGCTGAAAAAATCAACTTCGCTATCGAAACTGGTGCAACAATCTTTGGTCCGAACATTGACTATATAAAAGGTTATCCATCTAGTGTAATGCCTTGGGAGGGTGACATGATTAGGCGTTCTGGTCTTGACATACACGCATGGTCTTTTAATACTCAAGAACAATATTTAAAATATACAGGTCCTTGGTGTGACCCTACTCAAACAGGCGGTGCTGAAAAAAACTATATTGACGGTTCATTCACTAACTTGACAGACTTGGCATTAAATTTCTACAGAACAACTTTACAAGATTACGCAGACAAGGGTAAAAACTACTTCCGCTCAAATGCTAAAGTTGGTATGGAAGACAATATTCACAAAAACAAAACAGTCAAAACTGCTCAAGAGGTATTAGACGAACTTGGCTACTAATCATTAATAAACAAAGAAAACCGTTATGAAAAAATATATTTCAGCATTAGTGTTACTTTTGGGTCTTAGTAACATTTCATTTGCACAAGAAACGACTGATGCTCAAAAAGAACTTGAAAGCATTGTTGATGAAGGACTCGTTAAATTTAAAAGCAAAGACGGAAAATATTCATTCCGAGTAGGTGCTCGCGCCGCTGTAGACGGAGCACTTTATGCAGATGACTATACAGACAGAAGTTCTGGTGCTAAATTCTCTGCTGCTAGAATTTGCATTCTCAGCAAATTGGGAAATAAAGTTGACTTCAAGCTTGATATGGACTTCACTTCTAAATCAATACTCAAAGACGTTTACTTAAGATGGCACTCTAACAAAAACGGATTCCTCCGATTAGGTAACTTTACAGAAGCATTCTCTGCTGAAAATATGCAAAGTTCTTTTGACTACCCTTTCATTAATAAATCAGCAACTACTGAAGCTTTCGGAACTGGTCGTTCACTTGGCTTAGCTTACAGATACTACCATCCTTACTTCTGGGCTGAAGCAGGTATATACTCTCAAAAGGTATCTACAGAAATCAAAAAAGGAGATATGGGATATAGCGCATCAGCTCGTCTTCTTGGTCGAGTAACTAGAGATGATTGGAATTTCCATATCGGTGGTTCATTCAATTTTAGACGTCCCGACGCTAACGGATTCACGAATGGTAGTGATGATTTCAACAGAACTGTAAACATTCATTCTTGCTTGGAATCTGCAATTGATGACACACGATTCATCGAAGCTTCTCTCAACAATGTTAAAAACGTTATTAGATATGGAGGTGAAGTTTTGGCAAACTACAAAAACGTTTATGTCAAAGGAGAATATATAGGTAGCATCTATAATCGTGAACGAGACTGGGAATATAACTTCCAATCATCTTTAGGCTCTCTTTTGTCTACAATGTTCCCAACTATGGAATCTTATAAGAAATTTATGGGTCCTGACGAAGCAGCAAACTTTCACGGTTGGAGTGTAGAAGCAGGTGTTCTAGCCATTGGTGGTGACTACAAATACAGCAACGTTGACGCCTTGATGCGCCGCCCTAAAGGTAAAAGCCTCGAATTTGTTGCTCGTTACAACAGAACAAACTTAAACGATATCATTGATGGCAGTTGGTACTACAATGGCGGTTTCTATACAAGTGCATTACATCAAGCATTCGGCATTAAAAACCAATCTGTTGCAGGAGGTAAAGTAGATACTTTCACATTTGGTATCAACTACTATATAACTAGCAACATAATTACAAGATTGAACTATTCATACCAAAAACTTGACCAACAGTATAGTTCTACTTTCAGAGAGGACAAGAACTTGCACTCTGTTCAAGCTCGCGTCTCATTTGAATTTTAATTCAAAGTAATAATATACTTTTAAAGAACTCTATACTAATTCTATTTCTTGGAATACAAGAGTAAATTGGTACAGAATCAAAAAAGAGGATGAATTTTCTTGTTCATCCTCTTTTTGATTTATAACACTTTGTCAATACGACCGAATCTAATTGCTATTCCTGATTACCTACACATGCAATTGCTTTCTGCAATGAAATAAGATAAGTATTCAAATGATTCATAAGCGTCAGAAATAGGGAATATATTCCGTCCTCCTTACGGTTATTGCGGTTAAATGAGCGGGAATATATCTTTATAAATACGTCGAGTTCTTCCTTAATTTCATCAATGCGAGTAGCAATGTTAGGACTGTTGGCATCAACAAGAGTAAGCAGGTCGTTCAGCCTGTTGTCAATCACCTTCAGTTGCCCACTTTCTGCATTTGGCAAATTTCCGTAATCAGAAGCAATCTTGTAAGACAGTTCGGCAAACCTCATTCCAGAATCCCACAGATTATAGAGATATACTTCCCACTTTTCCTCATTGCCCTCAACAGAGTACTTGCCTCGATACGAAACAAACTCATGATAGAAATTATCAACCGCTCTTTTGCAAAATCGGGACTTGTCTTCATCTTGCGATACCAGGCAACTTATACAGGAAGACAGCATTCCATTACAAACCCTTATGCTGCCAGCCATAACCAAATCTTTACTTGCTGACTTTTGTTTTCCTGACTTATCCAAGGTGAAGACATTCTGCCCAATTTTCCACAGTCTTAACCCGAAAAATGCGATTAAGACTGTGGCTGGAATAATAATTACTGCGAGATTGAACATAACACAAGCAATTACCAAAGAAATTTACATCCTATTAGATGAAATTAAATAGCAACAACAAATTAAACGTTTTCTGCCAATCTGTTCATTGCCGCAATTTTACGGCTTGAATAGTCAGTGTCTATAAGTTTGGCGTATGCTCTCAAATATTTTCGGATATTTGAAACCATTTCCTGAGTCTCCTGAAGAAGATTAAGATAAACATAGACTACAGTCATTGTTTGTGGATTGCCCTCTCGCAACTGAGTGTAGATTCTGTGATATGACTCTGAAAGGGTATCCTTTATCTCATCACAGCGGCGACGGAGATTGGTAACATCCTTAGCCTCATCACCACCCTGATCTTCTATAACACTTAAAGTATCAGTATAAAGGCTGTCAATCATTTCCCTGATTTCCGCAAATTGGTTAACGTATAGCGGTGGGAGCGGATGGAAATTATTATCAACATGCTCCTTGCACGCTTCATTAATGCGGCGGAGGTTATAAAGGATAGCCATACAGCATGAATTGCTAAGGTGGAACCAAGCACTCTTTTCTATAGCAGTTTCTCTATTGACTTTTCTTAAACAGAGCGTTTCCTTGCTTCTATTGCTTTTCAAGGCTGCCTTTTCACGGAGCAGGCTATTTTGAGCCTTGCTCAAACCACGGGCGTTTTCCTCAATAAAGGCTGTTGTAATATTGCCGTAGGTTACTTGAGCGTATGCAAGATAATTTGACTGCTTTTCCAAAATATAACTTCTCAACATCGGCCATACCTCTTTGTCATCTTCTGTCTTTAAGATTGTTTGGAAAAGAACATTACCTGTATCTTCTTTCTCTTTCTTGCGGTATTTAACGTTGCTGTGAATAAGGATTGCAATAGTTATCAACGCAAGAGCAATCATAACCCAGTAGCCTCCATAGTGCATCATCAAGGCAATGATACCTGTTGCAAGGAAGGCTGCTCCTGCGGTGATAAACCAGCCACCAATAACCGAGATAACGCCTGTTATGCGGAATACTGCACTCTCACGGCCCCATGCACGGTCTGATAAAGAGGTACCCATGGCGACCATAAATGTAACGAAGGTTGTTGACAATGGCAATTTTAGTGATGTACCCAAAGCTATGAGTGCTCCTGATAGGACTAAATTCACTGAGCCTCTGATTAGGTCAAATGCCGCACCGTTTTCAAGAATCATTTCATCTTGGTTAAAACGTTTGCCGAACCATTCTCTCACTCTGACTGGAGTATGTTCTATTACCCAATTAGAACCCGAAATTGTTAATCGCACCAAGCGTCTTGCAATACCTGACGAACCAAACATCTCTTCTCCAACCTGCTGGCTGCCCAAACCAATCTCTGTTTTGGAGACCTTCTGTGCTTTCTTTGAAGTTGCAAGAGAAATAACCATTACAATACCAGCTCCAACAAGGAATAAGATTGGCGTATTTGCCGGTCCATTAAGTGAATTCATCAAGAATGAATTAGGATCACCGGCTCCATTGGCTGCAAAATCCTGATATGAGGCAAGACCGCTTAATGGAACACCGACAAAGTTAACCAAGTCGTTACCTGCGAATGCCATTGCAAGAGCAAATGTTCCCATTAATACAATTACCTTTAAAACATTAACCTTCAAGAAATGTAGAAGTTGCATCAAAACAGTGAAACCAACGAAGCAGGCAAGAATAATCTGAAGAGTGTTATGCTTAATCCATGCTTTAACTTCTGGAGTCATGAAAGTTAGGTCCTTAGCGCCCTTTAGAAGAATAAAATAAATGATTGCAGTAGCACAAATACCACCGAAAATCCCGATTTTCCATTTAAGGTTGCATTTATAGTTGAATGAGAAAATCATTCTCGAAATAAACTGGACAACGACACCAAAGAAGAAGGCTATAGCAACTGATAGGAAAATACCCATAATAACGGACAAAGCCTTTTCAGTATTAAGCAACTCGCTGAAGCCCAATTCCGAACCGCCTGCCATTTTTATCAAAGAAACGACGAAGGTAGCACCCAATAGTTCAAACACCATAGATACGGTTGTTGACGTTGGCATTCCAAGAGAATTAAAGATATCAAGCAATATGATATCTGTAACCATCACTGCCATAAAGATGCAGATAATGTCATAGAACGAGAAGTTCTCCGGACGGAAAATACCGTGACGGGCAACGTCCATCATACCATTACTCATCGCAGCTCCAATGAAAACACCAATAGCGGCTACGACAATTATTCGTTTAAACGAAGCGGCCTTGGTTCCCATGGCCGAGTTGAGAAAGTTTACGGCATCGTTACTAACGCCAACCCATAGGTCAAAAACTGCCAAGAGCAACAAAAAGGCGACGATGCAAATGAAAAGTATATCCATATCATTAAAATTTTTCACAAAGAAAGACCAATTTCGTATCATAATCGTTTAGAAAATGTAAAGTTTTTGTTAAATAATTTATTTAAGTAGAACTCCTACTGCTTCTTTACTCATTATCTATACTTCTCGATTTATTAATCAACAACTTAGACATCTTTTCAGCAATTAAAAGAAGCATATTATTAAAATTTCATTAAATTTGCACATCACGCTATTTGGCACTGAAAAAAGTAATTACATTTGCAATTGAAATGGAACAAAAAAAACGCATACTTGTTGTTGACGACGAGGAAACCTTATGCGAGGCTCTTCGTTTCAATTTAGACGCTGACGGTTATGAAACCGATGTTGCTTTCTCTGCCGAAGCGGCTCTTTCTATGGACTTGACAAAATTTGACCTATATATATTGGATATAATGATGGGTGAAATTTCTGGGGTCCAACTGGCAAAAATCATCAAGAAAAATCCGGCTACCGCAAACAAGCCAATTATCTTCTGTACTGCAAAAGACACGGAAGAGGATATCGTTACCGGTCTTGACCTTGGGGCGGACGATTACATTGTCAAGCCTTATTCCCTAAAGACCATGTCGGCAAGAATAAGGGCGGTTTTCAGAAGAATAGAAATTCACGACAAGCCACAGAATGAAGACAAAAACATCTTGGAATTTGAAGGTATCAGAATCATTCTCGACAAAAAGCAATGCCTTGTTGACGGCAAGGAAATCAAATTACCCAAAAAGGAGTTTGAGATACTGCATACCCTAATGTCACACCGTGGAAGGATATTCTCTCGCGAAGAACTTCTAAAGGAAATCTGGCCTGACGAAGTTGTTGTTTTGGATAGGGTAGTTGATGTTAATATCACCCGAATACGCCAGAAACTCGGTGACTACGGCCAGCATATTGTAACACGCTCTGGTTACGGTTATGGCTTTATGGAATAAAATAACATACCCACGTCGCCTATTTTTGTGGCTATTGGGTTACTCCCTACTACTGGTTGGGTGCTTTATTTCATTCCAGTATCACAGAGAAAAAGAGTTCAAGCAAGAGCAACTCAACACAAGACTGCAAGTAATAAACAAAGACATTCTATCCAATCTATACCGAGGCGATTCAATCGAATCAACCTTCTCCAACAATCAAGATTTAAGAATAAGCATTATACGCCCTGACGGAAAAATAGAGTATGACAACAACCTTGACACAAATATTGCCGAAAACCATTACAATCGCGAAGAAATAGCCAAAGCAAGGACCAAAGGCGAGGGATACACTATACGTCGTCACAGCCAAAGCACTGGACTTACATATTTCTACTCTGCAACAAGAGGCAAAGACGGAATTATAGTAAGATCTGCTGTTCCATATACAACAAACTTAAAAGAACTGCTCCAGGCGGATATGAATTTCATTTGGATTATGGGTGCAATTACACTTTTAATGTGCATCGGTGGCTACATTGCAACTCACAAATTGGGGAAACACATACAAAGACTTAACAACTTTGCAGAAAAAGCAGAAAAAGGAGAAAGAATTTACGACACAACGCCGTTTCCTAACGATGAACTCGGCTCTATCTCAAACCATATCGTAAGGCTTTACGCATCCCTCCAGAAAGCAATTGCCGACCGCGACAACCTGCACAAGGCTGCTCTTCACGAGCAGGAAGAGAAGGAACGCATCAAAAAGCAACTTACCAACAACATAAACCACGAACTAAAAACGCCGGTTGCTTCTATCCAGGCCTGCATTGAAACAATCCTCAACCACCCGGAAATGCAAGAAGACAAGAAAACCGACTTTCTGCTTAGAAGTCAGTCTAACGTTGAAAGGCTTAAACATCTATTGAATGACGTTGCCCTTATAACCCGCATAGATGATGCACCTACAAGCATTTCGAAAGAAAGCCTCAACCTGACAAAAATCATACAAGAGGTTGCTGAAGAATACGAACCGATAGCGGAAAACAAAGGAATAACTATAGACAACGGTATAATACGCCCAATCCCTATCGAAGGAAATGCTTCGCTGCTCGCTTCTGTATTCCGAAACCTTATTCAGAACGCTATCGCCTATAGCGGTTGCGACACTGTTACCATAAAACTCGAGCAAAGTTCCACCGACAAAACAGTTATCAGCGTTTCCGACAACGGCTGCGGCGTTGCATCTGTGCATCTGTCACACCTCTTTGAGCGTTTCTACCGTATTGACAAGGGACGCAGCAGATCTGCAGGAGGTACAGGACTGGGACTTTCAATTGTCAAAAACGCCGTCATGATGCACAACGGATCTATAACCGTTGACAACCAACTTTCTGGCGGACTTATATTTACAATAACATTCAACAACTAACTATCTGACACACTGCTTTAAATCATTTCTTAAAATTATATGAGGTTCTTTGATTTGTGTTTAATATAAACATAACAATTGCTCAACATTTATGAAATGAATATCCAATACTTTTGCAGTGTAAAAAATGATAGTAAATGAATTTGAAATTAGAACTTATCGCATTGTCGGCGATAGTAGCAAGCACTGCTTCGGCTGGAACAATCATTGGAAATGTTACAGACAGCATAACAGGCGAACCTCTAATAGGTGTAACAATTATTACTAAAGGTAAATCTTACGGTACTGTTACCGATATTGACGGCAATTACAAACTGACCGTACCCGACGGTACATACGATATTGTAGCACACTATACCGGATACAAAAATATAACATTCACTGACACAAAAATAAAAGACCCTGACAAAACGATTAATTTCCGCCTTCCTCCTGACAATAAAATGCTCGGCGAAGTAACCGTTACAGCAAGAGCAAGATTCGATACCGACCTTTCCCAAATAAGGGAGCAAAAGCATAGTTTCCTCGTTCAGAGCGGAGTATCTGCACAACAGATTTCACGCACTCAAGACAAGGACGCTTCTGAAGTCATTAAGAGAGTGCCGGGAATTTCCATTATCGACGATAAGTTCATTATGGTAAGGGGACTATCTCAAAGATATAATAATGTTTGGCTCAATGGAAGTGCCGTTCCAAGTTCGGAAGCCGACTCAAGGTCTTTCTCTTTCGATATTCTTCCAAGTTCACAACTCGACAATATCGTGATAGTAAAAAGTCCCGCACCGGAATATCCTGCCGACTTTACAGGCGGTTTCGTCCTTGTAAATACAAAGCAACAACCTGAAAACGACAGATTTGACATATCTCTCGGATTGGGGATGAACACAACAACCCACTTCCGAAAATTTCTCGAAGCAAAAGGCGGAAAAACCGACTTCCTCGGCTTTGACAACGGGTTCCGCTCTCTTACTGCCGGTATGGACAAGGCTTTGAAAACATATCCCGGCACAAACAAAATAGACCCTCTTGCAAACGGACTGAACAACGACTGGACCGTGAAAAACAATCACCCTATAGGCGACATCAAACTCAACATGAGTTATAACCATCTATGGAAAAACGACGAAGGGAGAGCAATCGGGCTTATCGGTGCGATAAACTATAGCAATACATACAAGACATATACCAACATGGAAAACTCTCTTTACGGACCATACGACACTACAAACGACAAACCAGTTTTCCTTAGAAAGGCTACCGACAACCAATACAACAATGACGTCAGGCTTGGTGCTTTACTAAACCTGTCACTACAACCTTCTAACTCAAACCACTTATATGAATGGAAAAATATCTTCAATCAATTAGGGAAAGAACGATACTCCACACGTTCTGGCTTCAATGCGCAGCCAGACAACATAAACGATGATGAATATTTCTATTCATCTCGAACCACATACAACACCCAATTCACCGGACGACACGACTTTAACGGCCACAAGGTGAACTGGAACGTTGGATACGCCTATGCAAACAGAAATATGCCTGACAGAAGACTTATTGAACGTACTGACCGTACTGACCAGAAAATGGGGATATACCGTATAAGCCGTGAATTCTCGAAATTAGATGAACACATCGCATCTATAGGGGCTAACTATGAGAAAGAAATGAAGGCTGACAGAATATCTCCCAAATTTAAAGCAGGTATCTACGGGGAATACAGAACAAGAAATTACAGGACAAGACAATTCCAATATGGTTGGGAACCTAAAAACAACCTCCCTGAAGATTGGATTTTCAACGAAAACGTTACTGAAGATATACTCGTTGACACCAACTATGGGCCTGATAAACTATATATGTATGAGGAGATTAACTACCTTAACAACTACAAGGGACGTCAGCAGCAAGCAGCTGCATACTTCGGCGTTAACCTCCCTTTCAATCAACTGTCGATATATGCTGGCGTAAGGTACGAATATTGCAGACAAACACTCAGCATGAACACCAAGCAATTTGAAGAAAGCCTTAAAGATACTCACTACGATTATAACGACCTATTCCCTTCTATTAACGCTACTTACAAGATTTCCGATGCTCACCAACTAAGAGCAGCCTACGGCAGATCTACAAACAGACCAGAGTTTAGAGAACTTTCTTCTTCTGTTTTCTATGACTTTGACTTGGGTAGTAACGTTATGGGTAACTATGACCTGAAAGCAGCATATATCGACAATGTTGATTTGAGATACGAATGGTATCCATCTTCTGGTGAACAAATTTCTGTTGCTCTTTTCTACAAGCACTTCAAAAACCCTATTGAATGGACTTACACCGTTTCTGGAGGTACTGACCTGATATACTCTTTCATTAACGCCAAAGGGGCAAACAACTACGGAATCGAAATCGACATCAAGAAGAATCTCGACTTCATCGGATTAAAAGATTTTTCCCTCTCTTTTAACGGAGCATTAATAAAAAGTAAAGTAAACTTCAAAAAAGGAACCAACGACATTGACAGACCTATGCAGGGGCAATCTCCATACCTTATAAATACTGGTCTTTTCTACAATAACAAGAAAAAAGGCTGGAGTGCTGCAATTCTCTACAACCGCATAGGTAAACGAATAATTGGCGTTGGAAACAGATACGGAACTGCTTCTGACGGTACTTCAAGAAATATTCCTAACTCTTACGAGATGCCTCGAAACTCTCTTGACTTGAGCCTCGGAAAAACATTTGGCCAATGGGAAATTAAAGCATCCGCAAAGGACCTGCTCGCCGAAAAATTTGTTTTCAAGCAATTTGAAACAGTCACTATCAACGGCGTAGAAAAAGAAATCTCGGAAACAACAAAGAATTACAAACCGGGAGTAAACTTAAATATATCTGTAAAATATACATTCTAATAAACAAGTATTTAAACTTTAAAAAGTTATGAAAAAAGAATTTAGACATGCCGGTCTTGCTATGATAATGCTGATTTCCGGCGCTTTTATGGCAACATCTTGCTCATCTGACGAACCAGACAACACTAAACCAACCGACCCGGAGGTTGAGTATAAGGGCAACGTTGCTTATAGTAATGGCATTCTCTTCAACGGAGGAAAGGAAATCGGCAACGGCTCTCAAAACTTCCACTTCACAGGCGATGTAACCCTCGAAAAAGGCACATACCTGCTAAAAGGTTGGGTTTATGTGGATGCTGGTGCAAAACTGAGAATCCCTGCCGGTACAATCATTAAAGGCGACAAACAGACAATGGCGTCACTTATCGTTGAACCTGGCGGATACGTTGAGATGAAAGGTACTAAAGAGCAGCCTATCGTTATGACTTCCGAACAAGAACCAGGTCAACGCCGCCCTGGTGACTGGGGTGGACTCATCATCTGCGGTAAGGCAAAAAACAATCAAGGTAACCAGCAGATTGAAGGCGGCCCTACAACAATCCACGGAGGCGATAACGACAATGACAATTCAGGTATTTACCAATATATTCGTGTAGAATTTGCCGGTTATCCTTTCGATACCGACAAGGAAATTAACGGTGTCACTTTCGGTTCTGTCGGTAAAAATACCACAATCGACCATATTCAGGTTTCATACTCCAACGACGATTCTTTTGAATGGTTCGGTGGCAACGTAAACTGTAACTACTTGATTGCTTACAAAGGATGGGACGACGATTTTGATACTGACAATGGTTTTAGCGGTAATGTACAATACTGCTTGTCTGTTCGCGACCCTCGCCTGGCTGACACTTCTCAAAGCAACGGCTTTGAAAGCGACAACAATGCAAGCGGTGCTGAAACAACTCCTTTCACTACCGCTACTTTCAAAAACATTACTTTCATCGGCCCGATGACTGCTAAAAACAGTGATTTCCAGAACACTAACGATTACATCAACGGAGGTAACATCTTCCCAAACAACGGTTCTAAACTCGGAAAATTCCAAGCCGCTATGCAAATCCGCAGAAGTAGCAAGTTGAATGTGGAAAATTCGTTGGCTGTTGGTTATCCTATTGGCTTGATCGTTGACGGAGAAAAAGGAAATACTGTCAACTTCGCTAAAAACGGTGAATTCAAACTTAAAAACATCGTATTTGCTGGTATGGGCGTTATCGGTACTGACAAAAACAAAGAATACGAAGACTACTTATTCGACTATTCAACAAAGACTGAAGACAGAAACCAAAAGTCATTCTCTCACACTTTCTTCTTGAGCGAAAGTTCTAACAAAGTTATGACTGAACAGGAACTTGGACTTACAGACCCAATGAGAACAGGTCAAAACTACTGCCCTTCTACGGAAATATCTGACGGAATCGGCGGATACATCGGCGCTTTCAGAAACGCTTCTGACAACTGGCTCGAAGGTTGGACTAACTTCGACCCACAGAATGCTGTTTACTAATCCTCTTTGAATTACAACATAAAGAAGTTAATTTACTCTAGGGTTGTGTCAAAATAAGTTTTTGATGCAACCCTTTTTAGGTGCGTTGGAATTGATAAAATGCAAGACACTGAGAATTAGGCAAACAGTTAAGCAGTTTGCTATTATGACACACCGCCATTATTTTTCGCTTTATATTTTTTATCATTGATTTTTGTTTATGCATGGCTGAAGAAATAAATCTGTTCTTATTTGGCAACCTTGCTTAGGCAATAAAAAAAGGATGTGCAATGCACATCCTTTTTGTGGTTATAGTTAAATCGATTAAGCGTTAACCTTAGCCATGTGAGCGATAAGCTCAAGAACTTTGTTAGAGTAACCGATTTCGTTGTCGTACCAAGAAACAACCTTAACGAAAGTATCAGTCAAAGCGATACCAGCCTTAGCGTCGAAGATAGAAGTACGAGTGTCACCAAGGAAGTCAGAAGAAACAACTGCATCTTCAGTGTAACCAAGTACGCCCTTCAATTCGCCTTCAGAAGCATCCTTCATAGCTTGGCAGATTTCAGCGTAAGTTGCTGGTTTAGCCAAGTTAACTGTCAAGTCAACAACAGAAACGTCCAAAGTAGGAACACGCATTGACATACCTGTCAATTTACCGTTCAATTCTGGGATAACTTTACCTACAGCCTTAGCAGCACCTGTTGAAGAAGGGATAATGTTGCCAGAAGCAGCACGACCACCACGCCAGTCTTTCAAAGAAGGACCGTCAACTGTCTTTTGAGTTGCAGTTGTTGAGTGAACTGTTGTCATCAAACCGTCAGTGATACCGAACTTGTCGTGAAGAACCTTAGCGATTGGAGCCAAGCAGTTAGTTGTACAAGAAGCGTTAGAAACGAATTGAGTACCCTTTTCGTATTTGTCGAAGTTAACACCGCAAACGAACATTGGAGTATCATCCTTAGAAGGAGCAGACATAACTACGTATTTTGCACCTGCTTCGATGTGTGCTTGTGCTTTTTCCTTTGTCAAGAAAAGACCTGTAGATTCAACTACGTATTCAGCACCTACTTCGTCCCACTTCAAGTCTGCTGGGTTACGTTCTGCTGTTACGCGGATTTCTTTACCGTTTACGATAAGTTTGCTGTTTTCTACGTCAGCCTCGATTGTACCGTTGAATGCACCGTGCATTGTGTCATACTTAAGCATATAAGCCAAGTAGTCAACTGGGCAAAGGTCATTGATACCTACGATTTGAATGTCATCTCTGTTTTGTGCGGCACGGAAAACGAAACGTCCGATACGGCCGAAACCATTAATACCTACTTTAATCATTTTATTAAAATATTTAGAGTTATAAAAAATTACCTCTTACAATCTCTGCAAAAAACATGCCAAAAATATAACATACCGTCACATCCTCTGCATTTTCCTTTTTGCGTTGCAAATTTACATATTATTTTTATATTTAAGGCAAGTATAAGAGAAAAATTTCCTTAAATATGCTATAAATAATTCATTGATAGTTAGCGGTTATTACTTAACTTGCTCTTTTGTGACATATAATATGCCCTCTTATCGGCTGATTGTCTCTCAAGACTGTAGCGGAGGGTGGTTCGCGGCATTGTTCCGCAATACTTGTCAAGAAATACTATCAAAGCGTCATTGTCCTTCTTGCCTACCTCTCGCAATATCCAACCGTTAGCCTTGTGCATAAGGCTTTCTTCGCTGAAAAGCAACTTCTCAACAATCTCTAATGCCAAATCTATCTTTCCTTTTCTGATTAGTGACAAGTTGGAAACAACAGCTATCCTGCGCTCCCACATTTCTTTTCTTTCCGACAATGACCGGATAACGGAATAATCTCCTGTAATATTTGCATGTTCCCCTACAATATAAGGAGCCGACAAATCAACCAAATCCCAGTTATTTATCTGGGACAGCTGGGACAGATAAAATTCATGTATAGCACATTTGCATAAAGTATCTGCCTTCTTATACCTTTCTACAAGAGCTATAAGCGCCGAAAGACGAAACTCATGAACTGACGATTGAAGCATGAATGCATAATCAGAAAAATCCAATGTTATTGCCTTCTTTGCAATCTTACGATTTTCGGGAACAGTGACCCCTATAAACTCATCACCCTCGCCATATTCGCCCTTTCCTGTCTTGAAAAAACCTTTTAGCACTGCAACTTTTTCATTATTAGAGGATTTAATCAAATCCGACTGCCACTGCTCTAAACTGTATAACATTTCTTTGTGATATTTATTAAGCGAAAATAAAAAAATTCCAGCAAAAATGACTACTTTTGTGCAGATTTTTCTACTTAACAACAACTCTATGGGTGGTTTCTTTGGCACTATCTCGAAATGTGGCTGTAAGACGGATCTGTTTTATGGCACTGACTACAACTCTCATCTTGGAACTAAGCGTGGCGGACTGGCAACTTACGACCCCTCTCAAGGTTTTATCAGATCGATACATAATCTCGAAAGTACTTATTTCCGGACAAAATTCGAAAAGGAATTAGACAAATTCTCAGGAAATTCGGGTATCGGAATTATCAGCGATACAGACCCGCAACCGATTACGATTAACTCTCACTTAGGAAAGTTTGCAATCGTTACTATCGGTAAAATTTCCAACATTAATGAATTGGAGGAAGAACTCCTAAGTATGGGTAAGCACTTTGCGGAACTCAGTTCTGGAAAGACTAACCAAACAGAGATGATTGCAATGCTAATCACTCTTGGAAAATCTTTCAAAGACGGCATTGAAACAGTTTTCAAAAAAATAAAGGGCTCTTGCTCTATGCTGATTCTTACAAAAGACGGTATTATTGCCGCTCGCGACAAAATGGGGAGAACGCCTGTTGTCCTCGGCAAAAAAGAGGGTGCATTTGCAGTAACAAGCGAAACATCGGCTTTCCCAAACCTTGAATATGAAATTGTCCGCGACCTTGGCCCTGGTGAAATTGTAAGACTTTCCGCTGACGGTATCGAGCAACTAAGAGAACCTGATGAAGAAATGCAAATATGCTCATTCCTATGGGTTTATTACGGATTTCCAACTTCTGACTACGAAGGCAGAAATGTTGAAAAAGTACGCTTCGACTGCGGTCTGAAAATGGGAAAGACCGACGACTCTAACGTTGACTGCGTTTGCGGTATCCCAGATTCCGGCGTAGGTATGGCACTCGGATATGCAGAAGGAAAAGGCATTCCTTACCACCGTGCTATCGCTAAATACACGCCTACATGGCCTCGCAGTTTCACTCCTGCAAACCAGGAAATGCGAAGCCTCGTTGCTAAAATGAAACTTATCCCTAACAGAGCCATGATGGAAGGAAAAAAGCTCCTTTTCTGCGATGACTCAATCGTTAGAGGAACTCAACTTAAAGACAACGTAAAAATACTTTATGACTATGGTGCTAAGGAGGTTCACATGAGAATTGCCTGCCCTCCTTTGTTGCATAGTTGTCCTTTCATCGGATTTACAAGTTCTCGCTCTAAAATGGAACTGATTACCCGATGCATTATCAACGAACTTGAAGGAGACCCAGATAAGAATATTGAAAAATACAGCCAGACCGGCTCTCCTGAATACAACAGAATGGTTGATACAATTAGGAAACGATTCAACCTTACTTCTCTTAAATTTAACACTTTGGAAGACTTGATAGAAGCAATCGGACTTCCAAAATGCAAGGTCTGCACACACTGCTTCGACGGCAGCAGCAAACTGTAGAAACATATTAGACAAATATTTTAGAAATCGATGCCAAACTTAAATGTTATGGCATCGATTTTTGTATCTACCTGCCAGAAAAGGACATATACAGACGACTTTTGAAGGGTATAGCCAAGGCTCAAATTTAGACCCACCCGCTTAGCAACGCGAAAACGGCAACCCAAAGAAGGGCTAAAATAAAGTCCCTCAACATCTGTAAATGAATAACCAACCTTAACGTCAACAAATGGAGTTATTGAATTATTCAACAAATCACTTCTCAAATGTGCAAATACTGGAACAGAAACTGTTCCAGGGTTGTGCAAATAAGCCGTTCCGAAACCAACGCCAAAGAAGCCATAAGGACAAAACTGATAGCCATGAGATGTTGTAAACAACGCTCTGCCAAACAAATTATCATCACGATAACCATAGGCGTATCCGATATCAAAAAAGCCACGGTATCCCTTCAATACCCCACGACCATCACCTGGCAACGGTTTGGCATTCGACACAAGAAAAGACGCCACCAAAGCGAATACTAACAATAATCTTCTAATCATAATCTTAAATTTTGGTGCAAAAATATATATATCAGATTTTTGAAAATATAGAAATATGTTAAATCGGCGTTTTACAAACCACAAAAAAACATAAATTTATATATTTGATGTAGTCTGATTATGATTCTTTGAATATAAAACCATTGAGAACTCCTCAGCAGGGAAGTCAACCGCATTACCAGGAATGGCAGCCCAAATCAAGGCTGGAAAACCACCGTATTGTGTCAAGGCTTCGCCTCAATCAAGAAGAATTGTTTTCGTTATGGAAATAGGATTTTGAAAATTTGCTGTTTTATGGAAATAGAATTATCTTTGAAGCAAAATATCTTACAAGTGCTACATAGAATGAGGCACTGGAATCTTTTCACTATATTTGTACTTTAGACAAATGAGTCTGTAAGACAATACTTTTTCTGACAATACTGAACACGAAAAACTAATAAGATATGGCACTATTCAAAGTTCTTGATTTCATCAGATGGAGCGGTGACCTCGGTATCCTTGCCCATCGCGACAAAGAAAACAACTTCGGGAAATTCACAAAACTGCAAGTGACTGAGGCTCAGGAAGCAGTTATCGTCCTCAACGGCGTCAAGTCTCAGAAATTCGGACCAGGAACATATACCCTGAACTCACCAAACGTTCCTATCCTAAAAGAATTTTACGGTATTCCATACGGCGGTGACAACCCTTGGACAGCACAAGTATGGTTCATCAACAAAGTGCATGGAATGAACTTTGACTGGTATGTTGATTCATTCCAGTTCGCAGACCCTGAATTCTCCAGCATTCCTATTACAGCACGCGGAGTCTATGGTGCTACCGTTGTTGACGCAGAGAAATTCATCCTCAACCTATGCCTCGGCTTCCCAGTCGGTTCAAATGGCGTAAACGTAAGAGCAGATGACTTTACAGACCAGATTAGAGGCAGACTCAACAACAAGGCTAAATCGTTCATATCTAAGATAATGAACAGCAACGGCATCGGAATAAACAGCATCAGCAGCCACCTCAGCGACGTTTCCGACTACCTTAGAGACCAACTGGCTCCTTTCTTCGATGAATTTGGGTGCAAATTACTGGATTTCAACGTTGAAGCAATTGAAATAGATGTTAATACAGAACGCGGCCGCAAGGTTCAGCAGATGATTGACATGCAGACTGAGCAGAAAATCACCGGTCACACCTGGCAACAACAGAAAATGTTTGACACTGTTGACAAGGCCTTTTCAAGCATGAACAACAACGGTAGCGGGCTTCTCGGCACTATCATGGCAGCAAATATGATGGGCGCTTTCGGAGGCAGCGGTGTAAGCGGACAAATGATGGCACCGGCTTCTCAACAAACATACACCGGAGGAAACCCACAACCAGGCTCACCGGCAATGAACCAACAGCAATACCAGCAGCAAGGTGCCAACCAGGCTCCCCAGGTAATGGAGGTTTACTGCTCAAACTGCAACAAGCATTACCCGTCAACAAACAAATTCTGCCCATACTGCGGAGACCCATACAACCCATGCCCTCGTTGCGGCAGTGATAATGCACCAGATGCAACAAGGTGCGTTAGTTGTGGAATCCAACTATCAAACGTTCAGGACCTGTGTCCGAACTGCAATACTACAATACCACAAGGCTCTGCTTTTTGTCCAAACTGCGGAAGACCACAACAAGCCGACAATGTCTGTCCTCGTTGCGGAACAAACGTTAAGGGTGCAACATTCTGCCCAAACTGCGGTAACAAAGTGAAATAGACTGACAATAAAAAACAATTACTATGGAAACTAAAAAACCTTACATTATTACGGGGATTCTGACGGCTATTACTATCGCTGCTTTCTTCCTGTTTCTATGGCCGCACTTTCTGTTTGTGCCAGGTCTGTTCTATACAAACCTCACTGCAGCAGTTCTTTCGATATGGCTGACTGCAACAAACATTTTTGACTGCAATATCTTCCAAGGCATAACTGAATCAGACAAAACGGCTGCCGGCAGAGGTATTATGTGGGTTGTCGGAGTATGGTACGAAATACTCACAATAGCTCTTATTATTCTTTCTTTCATCTTCGTTTGGGATTACATTTATGCCCTTTTCGGACACGGAGTTCTTCTTTGCCTTGTTGTCATAACTTATCTGATTATCGGCTCATTGCACAAAAGCGTCAATTCCGCAATGAAAGAAATCGACGACAAGGCTGCATCACTGGAATGCGTAAAAGCCAGCCTTTGCGGACTGTTGCTTGAAGCAGACTTGGCAGGCATTCCGGTGGATGGTATAAATGAAATCAAAGAAAATATCCGTATGATTACCCCCTCAACAAACCCACAGGCTCTCGAAATTGAACGCAGGATAAACACAGAAATCCTTTACATGAAAGAAAAGGCTGCAGCTGGAAACACCTCAAACGAAGATGTCAATAATTTCATCAACAAATGCCAAATTCTTATACGCCAGAGAAAACAAATTTATTAACCTATTATAATAACATCTTATGGAAGGCAAAGTATTTAATGACTCAGCCAATCTTTATCAAGATCAGGCTAAGATACTTTTCTCTTACTACAAAAACGCAGCGGAAAAAATCGTTGCTCAAGAGAAAAATATCGAGCAACAACTCGCCGAGAACAAATCTTATCTTTCGAACTACCAACTCGAACTTGAAACTAAACTAAAGTACAAGAAAATATGTTGGTACCTATGTTTCTTAATTGTTCCAATCTTTCTTGCAATCAAGTATGGTTCCGAGGCTAAGGCTCTTGAAGAAAACATCAAATCAACAACCGACAAAATTGCAGAACTGGAAGAAAATTACAAAAACATCTTCCGCGACTACAAGATTAACAAACTTGGAGTTGCATACGTTCCTGTTGCTAAACGTGTTGCTTTCAACGGTAAGAGTTTCGTCATTGACCACTCGGGTTCTATGAAAAATGAAAAATTCACCCTACAAATCATCAAGCAGAACAATCTCATTAACTCATCGATAAGCGACCTGCAAGTTCTTACCAAAGAAGCACCGGTTATAGAAAGCACTAACGAGCCGGAAGAAATTGACACTGGCGACTTCTCTAAATCTATCCAGAAGGTTACATTCCACGACTATTTCGGAAAACTTGACAGAACTCTCCGAACTATCGCATTCTGCCTAAAGGACGTTGACGAATCAACTGTTGAACTCCCAACAGTATCGCCAACATCAGACTTCTACTCATATCTTGAAGACCACGCAACATCGAACCCTAACGGCAAACCGGTGTTCAACGTGTTCAACACCAAGGCTCAAGACTCCAATATCGAGCAATTCAACGCCATCAACGAAACAAGAAAAGCATTTTCTTCAAAGAGTGAAGAAATCGACAAGACTCTCCGCAAACTGATTGTTGATATGGCAAACTCTGTTCAGGCAACTTCTCAGATGAAGGTGTTTGCGTCAAACAAACTGGTGGAATACTCCAACAGAATATTATTCAACACATTGAAGGCTTCTTACAATTTCTATTCTCCTACTCTCGAAGCAGATGAGATAGAAAGAATAAAGAACGAAACTTTCAACTATACAGAAAACGAAACCGACTATCACCCATTCAACCTACGCGAAAGTTCAAGAGTGAAATTCGATATGACAAGTATGAGTTGGGTGGCTGAAGACGGCAGCCGAACCATCGTTCCTTTCGGTATCAACCAGATTCAGGAAGAAATTATGGCCCCTATTGTCACTAACCTTATGCGCGAAAACCGTAAGGACAGACTGGCAATCTACAACCATATCCGCGACCAAAAGATTGATTACCTCAACCAATGGCACCGCGATACAGAAGACTTCTACGGCCGTAACCGCGCTGAAGCAAGCGACCTTATTAACATTATGAGAAGTAACCTCGCTGATTATACTGCAAACTTCAATACACTAACTGCTTTAAAGAAAACGGTTGAAACAATGAATAGCGAAGGCTCTCTCGAAGCAGCAAGCACAAAGACTATTGACAACAGCGATGAGGTTATGCTAACCTACAAAATGCAGTCTCAAGAATTCATCAAAACGCAAAACGAATTTGCCGAATATATGGAAAGACTTCACGACGACATTGACGAAAAGGCTAAGAAATTCGGACACGTTGAATTCTACGACGCTTCCCTTCGCGACCGCCAGGCTCACGACCTTGCCGAAGCAGCCGATAACGTTGACAATCTTGAAGACCGAAGAAAACCGCTTGCAGAAGTTAACCCGCTGCTTGCTAAAAATTCTGAACTTCCACCTGAACCAAGCGTTGACCGAATTGCATACGCAAACCTTTCTATTGATTTGAATTCTCTTGCATATAATACTCTGGAGCACCTTGACCAGAACCAACACTCTGTAAATAACGCCCAGGAAGAAGACCAAGAAGATGATGAATTGATAGAAAACCATCTTGAAGAAACTGAGGAAGCAACAACTCCTCCACCATACATCCCTGAAGAAGAGGAAGAATACTATGAAGACGTGAATTGGGAAGTAGGTGACGATGCAACTTACGAAGATGAAGATGGAAATATCTGCACTTATGAAGACGGCGAATATGACCTTGGAAACGGAAAAATCGGTGTTGTTGAGAATGGTAAAGTCACTAACATTTATGATAGTGAACAATAAATAACCTAAAATCTTATATTATGGCAGATTTTAATTTTACAGTCGATACAACCCCGATGGCGAACCAGATTAACAGCGTTTCACATCACGTCGATGGCGTAACGGCTTCTGTCGTGGCGATGAAAACGGCTGTCATCTCCGCCGAAAAAGACGCTGCCAACAAGATTTGCGGCAACGTCAACAGGGGGTTCTTCTCAATGATGCAAGCACAGATTACGCAAAAGATAGCCCAATGCACAAGCAAGGTTGAATCCAAACTATTTGAACTGCAGCAGGAATCACAGGCTCTTAAAAGCATACAAACAAGAATGCAAAGAGACTACAATATGATTTCAGCAAGATATTTCAAACTATTCAACGCACTAAACGCTAACTTAAAAACCCGTATTTACGAATTAGACAAGCCAACCATTCTGCTTGCAACTAAGGACATGAGTCTTAAAGACAATAGGATAAACAAAATGGCTGCCTTCTTCAATACAAACCAAACAGAAAGCGTTCTTGAAGCTCAAAACATTGGGCTTTCTAAAGCAAAAAAACACTGCGCTGATGCTATTGAGGCAATCGGAGGGTATCTTAACGAGATGAACAAGCAGAACAAGCATTTTGACTCAGTTATTACAAATATTGAAACCGACTATAATAGCGACATTCTGTTACCTGTTATATATAATGAATATACGACAGATTCCGGTAGTTCCAGCATTAAGACAACTTTACCAACTACTGGAATAAACCAAATCGACAAGTCTCTGAATGGAAGTGTTGATAATTTTGTTATGAAATCAGTTATGAACAATGAAGAATGGAAAGATTTCAACCAAAACGAATACAACAATATCGCCTCAGAATTCAATGCCCTCGTCGAAAAATCTGGTAATGATGAGAGAACAAAGCAACTAATGCTAAAACTCTTCAATGAAAGCAAGGAAATGAAACAACCTAAAACCGTATAAGCATGAGTTACAGTAGAAGTTACAGCCGGACAATTGCCGTTCACTACTCTGACTCATTCACAGATAGCGAAGGGCACTCTCACAGAGTATCCGGTACGGTTTATGAACCGGTTAACATCACCATACACGTTGATACCGGCGACTTCGACGGCGAAATATCTTCTTGCAAAGCCCATATAGGAGGCCTTACTGCATCTGTAGTGGCTACTGAAGCCGCTGAAGTGGCAACCAAGAGAGAATCGTCAGACAAAATCGCCGGTACTATAATTAAAGGTTTTTTCGACTACGTCAACAAAGACCTCGAACAGCAAATCGTTGCTCTCGACAGCAAATGTAATTCAAAACTTATCGAACTTGTTGAACAGAAAGACGCCTGCCTGAAGAAGAAAGAGCAAATGTCGCAAGACTACAACCGAATCTCTAAAAACTACAGCAAACTGTTTAATGATCTAGACACAGAACTGTCAAACAGGTTAATAAACCTTGACAAACCGACTTTCAACATCTCCAAGGAAATCGAAAACACGGTAAAGCGAACCATCGAAAATGACATTCTCGGATTAGGTGCTATCGCCGTGGCTGAAACAACGGCACTCAGCAATGTCCTTGCTTCTTCCGCTATAAAGAAAAGAACCAAGGAAACTATTGCTTCCGTCAACGATTACCTCAACGGAATATACTACCTGAACAGTTCCATAAATAGTATTCTTACAAATTCAGACGACTATGGGGAACAATATATCCCGGTAATATATGTTGAAAACAGCAGTGAAACAAATCCCGCTAACCATGAGATTTTCGGTATTGAAAACATTGCTTTGAAGTCTTCCAAATCAGCATCAAATATCCTGTTGAACGAGTTTCAAAAGCCATCAAACAAATGGCAAACTCTCAACGAAAACCGGAAGAAAGAAATAGATACATATTTGAATAACGAAATCCAAAACAGCAATCTTGACCAAAGAGTTGTTAAGATGATGATGAAACTGAAAGAGGATTCCGAAATCAAGGAAAATAAAATTTAAAGAAATGAAAGAACTAAAAGAAATAGAATTTGGCTCTGTCAACAATATAAACCTTGAGAACCATAAGGTTAAAAGTGCTATTCTTCCACAAACAGCTCTTGAACTTGACAGAGAAATACGTTTCCGTGGCGACGCTATTGTTGAAGGTGCCATCTACGGACATAAAATAGAAATTGAAACAGGAAACATAATCGTTGAAGGCGCTGCTTTCGCAAAACTCGAACTGCATGTTCATAGCACAGCAAACGGTAAAGTGGTATTCAAAAAAAGTGTAGGTGCCGTAAACTCAATTGTCTCTCACTCAAATAATTGCAGACTGATTATTCTCGGCGACGTAAACGCTAGGGAAGTTAGACTTAATAACGCTTTCATTGCTGGCAGCATCTTCGGTGACGAGATTAACCTTACAGACTGCGTTGTTATCGGCGGAGTTTTCGCCTCTAAAGAATTAACAGTTAAGCATTCTATCATGGGAACATTCAACGCACACTCGGTTATTATGAACGATAGCGTTGACTTGCTCCTTCCAAGTGCATTCTCTATTGAGCCGATAAACTACAACAAGTCAACAACGGCTCTTTATAACCTCAGCCTTGCTGACCTCGGAGCCCTCTTCAAGGGTACAGAATGTATGCCAAATACTGGCAAAATTAAGATGGACCTTGAAAGCGACGAAATAAAAAGTACTCTTACCGACGACAACCGACAAATGCTTGTCAGAAGTTATTCAGTTGTAGGAAAAGTTCTCGCTGCTGACCTTATTGACTGGACAAAAATGCAAAACCATTTCCTAATAACAGCAGGCAGTCTTAACTCTCAACTACTTGACACTTTTGATATTGGAACAAAGGCAGACGGAACAAAAGCAGAATTGACTTACGATGAATTATCGGAATTTTTCTTCAATATACTTAATAGGAAAATTGAAATTCCAGATATAGACGGAACATTCAATATCGAAGATTTCGCAAAATAAAAATATTTGCACTAAGGGTTGTGTCAAAATAAATCTTTGACGCAACCCTTTTAGGTGCGTTATAACTGATAAAACGCAAGGCACTGAGAATAAGGCCGACAGTCATTTACTAATAGTAAATGACTGAGTACTAATTTCTAAAGTAACGCCCAGTTTGCAATTATGACACACCGCCACCTTTATTCCGTAATCCACTTTTCGAGGCTGCGGGATTCGTTACTGAAGTTTGCTCCGATTTTGATTATCGTGCGGCCGTCGGAGGCAAATGGTGCGACATAATTCGTTTAGTCAATCTGCTGTAGTGCCTGCTCTGCAGTGCCGTCC
>Rahab_p1__coassemble_1202_pt1 | contig 17017 bp, 17 predicted proteins | sample Rahab_p1__metabat2_low_PE_012 | metagenome-assembled genome bin Rahab_p1
TTGTTATACTTTTTATATTGATTGGAATTTATTATTTATTTCTCATAATAAACCCTCATTCCATCTATTTCAAAAACCTTAGCTTCTTCATCAAGCCAAGAAAGATGCCGGTGAACAGAATCACGAAAAATATTTCTAAGAATATTGATAAATTGAGCCTCTGTTATTAGGTTCGGCTCTTTTTCTTTAATTTCTATAACGCGTTCCAATAGTTTATCTACTGTACCTCCCATATATATGCTCAACGACTTATGGTGTATCAGCATATAAGCAAATCCAACTTCATATAAACCAAACTCCATATTGAAATTCTTATCAGGCATACCAAAATTACTCCAGTGTGACTTGTTTGGTTGCTCGTTGCAATCAACTATCCTAACTATAGAGCAGTAGCACGGACTTTCAAATTTGTTTAACATATCCGCATAAATAGGATTTGTTTTTTCAACAAATTTACGCAAATACGAAAAAACGTATAATGTTTCCAACGAATAGGAAAACATTGGAAGGGTAGCTAATGCAAACACTATACTTAATATCAATTTTTTCATAGCAACTATTTTAATTTTGTGATTTTTATGAACTAATCTATTGTAACTTCTTTTTTATATTGCTCATTGCTTGTCATTTTCAAATTTAGCATTTAAAAAAATTGCCTCCAACACTCCTTTATAGAAAAAAGTAAATTCTCCAATTTGAAGCAATCTGTGGTCTAAAGTTATAATATCTACCGTTTTATTCATCTTGCTTTTCAAATTTAATGTATTCTCCTTGACCTCATCCATTGCTTAATCTTAATTGCTTAACAATTAAAATAAACTAAATTTTTGAGTGCTATAGGAATGATGTCCTTTTCCTATATTGCTTTTGAATTTCTACTTCTTTTTCCAGTTTCTTTATAACTCGCTGTTTCTTAATTTCTCCAACGCCAGCTTTATCAAGCACCCTGCGCACATGTTTTATCATTTTCTTTTCTACCCAATCATAGATATAGTATTTATCATTATCTATCACAATGAAATACGGATTTGTAATACAGCTCAGGTTGAATATCTGATAAACGCCAACATCTTCATTGAATTCACTGATATAATTGGATTTTGTATCTTCAATCAAGTCATATATCAAATATCGGTAATTAAGAGGCCTTTTATGAAACTCTTCTTCCGCATCTACCAAGCCCCCATAGAAGTCATCTATTTCTCGTATAAAAACATGAGAAATACTATCATATACCTCTTCCGTTAAGTTTTTCGCACTTGATAATGATGAAAAGCCAAACATTATCAATATTAATATAAGAAACCTTTTCATAATACTTTCTATTTCTTAAACTGTTTTACTGCTAACGTGGAAATGCTTGCCACTCTATGTGCTTTTGCAACGTCTCTAAAATTATCTTTTCTTTTTCTTCACTAACTTTTGCAGCTTTCAATATCTTTTTAAATCGCTTCTTCATTTTCTTGTCAATTCTTTTATATATCCAATATCTGTTATCTTGGAACATGACATAGTATGGCAAAAAACGTTTTCCTACTGTCTCAAAGATTCGATATATTCCAATGTTATAATTAAATTCTTCCATATAGAAAGTTGACTCATCCTCCATATAGTCATATATAACAAAATGCTTCTCCAAGGGAGTAGTGTAATATTGTAACGAATCTGCTTTTATAACAGACTCTTCATAAGGTGGATATATCTCTTGAATCCATATTTCTTCCTTAACTGCCATATTAAATATACTGTCGTAAACCTCCTTTGTGAGATTTCTTGCATTGGTTAATGATGCAAAACTAACCATTGATAAAATTAATACAATAAACCGTCTCATAATTACTTATCTTTCTGTTTTTGTTTTTTAGATTTAAGTTCATTTACAGCTTCCTGCTCAACGCCTAAGGCGATAGCATCTGATTCTTTCTCTTTCCCTGTAATTTTATACATAGCTTCTTTTCTTGTTGCATGAACACCCTCATGAACTGCTGTCGTTCCTATAATATCATTAACAGATAAGCCACTGTCTTTATACATCGGCTGAGATGAGCCTAATTTCTCAATAACATTTTTATATATGGAAATTTTCACACTTTTTACTTGTTGCTTTCCATTTTCTTCAATCACGACTGGGTCTGACAATCCTGCTGGAGAATTCTTTGTCGGATCGAAGTCTTTCATATCAACCAAATTTATCGATATTGGATATTCCGCCTTCAAAATATCTTGCAGAACTTCATTACCGACAGATGTTAATTTCATAATATTTATAAGACACCTTATATTTTCGTCTATGTTTTCTGCCCATCCATTTTCATTAAAAGTAACAGGCGTACCGTCTATCCCGACAAGCCACTCGCCATTTCGGTCAACGTATCTCAGCGGGTTGCCGGCACAGTGGGAGTACGGCGACAGGTCGGGATACTTGTCAAGACAGGGGTCGGGAGTGTCGAACAACGGAATCAGAGGATAGTGGAACCTCGCCGTATTGTCATAGGTATTCATCCCCAGCGACATCCACCGGTTGCCGATATGAAGCCTGTCGGTTACTTTCCCGAAACTGAAAACGTCATACGGTATCCCTGACGGATAGTATGCCGTCACGGTGATATAGTTACCATAGCAAACCGACGACAATACCATATATATCAACAATTGCAAATTCCTCATCGCTTTCTTATATACTAAAATACTTTATAAAGTATTTTAGTATAATCTAAATTAGTTGAATCGCTTAAACATAGCATCAATTGATCTAAAAGATACCGTTCATATTTATACTCAAATTTATTATCTGCGAGTTTTTTCACTTTATATATATAAATCGGGAAATAGGATATGTACTGCTCTTTGCTTGTTTCTTCTTCATCAACTTCAGTATATTTCTTATCAAGAATTGCATTTATCTCACCTCTAAAGAAGTCTTTTGAGTAAAGAAATCCATAATACTTTCCATACGAATAATATACTTCACAAGGGAAAAACACTTGGTTTGCCCATTCTTGGAACATAACAAACTCATGAGTACCAAACAATTCTTCAGCATCATTCTCCTGAATCATACAGTGCCTTAAAAAGTCACGTTTTTTTGATGACAGTTTGGGGTTTGCAGCCTTGTCTATCTTGCGCATCAACTCAAAAAAATCATTTGCCTTAACAACTCCTTCTCTCGATTGTGCCTCGTTTGTATTTATACAAAGCCACATCGCTACCAACGCTATTAATAATCTTTTCATTTCTTTTCTATTTTAAATAAAAATGCTTCTATGGCTCTCAATTGAATATTAGGAACCTCGTTTTCAACTTCACAACGACATACATATTCTTCTACAATAACCTTATATTTCTTTTTGGCAATCCGGTATATTTTGTATATATAGATATGGTCAAAACACCACGAATCATCTCCAAGTTCTTGTTTGGAGGATATGTAATATTGTTTCTTCAATGCGGCATTTAATAATATTATCTGATCATCATCTTCTTTTAGATGTTTGCCGGCAAAAGGAGGTTTCCCAGAGAAAAAATATTCATGTCTGTTTAATGAACCTAAAAGCTGATCTAAAACGACATAAACTGTATCACTACGAGAAATCTCCCGCAATTCATCATCTGATATATAATATTTCCTTTGACTTTGCGTAAATTTAGCATAATATTCATTGTTAAATACTTCTGCATCTATTTTTCTTATCAAACTTTTTAAGTTCTTTGCCTTGAACTCAAATTCCTGCCCACTGGCGCTAAACGCACCAAGCAAAACAGCAAGCACTATCAATATATTTTTCATAACCTACTTAGTTTTATTTACCAAACATAAATCGTTTATTATCTTCCACCTGTTTATACTCTGCATTATGGTTTCCATCTGTATCAAAATATAGACTTTTGTTGTCTTTATCTAATATCCTTGTACTTTCAGAACTTGTTTCATAATGCGTCCGTAGAGTCAAACCATGCTCAGCCCTTACCTTATTTTCTATAAAAGTAGCAAACTTTTCTGCTTGCAATACTTTATCACTTCCTATTGTAACCCAAGTATCTAAGTTCAACGTCCCTGTCATTCTTTCATAAGAATGAGCCAACTCGTGTGCTAATGCCGTATATGATTTGCCACCTGATGTAAGAGACTTCTTGGTGAAACCAATGCCACTTACTACATTTTCTACAAGATCATAAGAGTGTTTCTCTTCGAAATTAGAATTATTTGATTCAACAATTCTCACACCTTTTTCGCTGTTTACTATTGCTGTCACTAAGTCCAGACCATTTTTCTGTGAGCATAATGTATTTAAATCATCTCTTACTTTTGTTACCAAATCATCATTTCCTTTATACACAGCACCATTTATATCAACAAAATTCTGCTTGTCTATATTATAATATAACTGATTTGTGGTATTGTACTTATCTACCATTACTATAAATTCACCGTTTCTGTCAACATATCTCAGCGGGTTGCCGGCACAGTGGGAGTATGGCGACAGGTCGGGATACTTGTCAAGACAAGGGTCAGGAGTGTCGAACGACGGAATCAGAGGATAGTGGAAACGGGCCGTATTGTCGTAGGTGTTCATGCCCAGCGACATCCACCGGTTGCCGATATGAAGCCTGTCGGTTACTTTCCCGAAACCGAAATTTCTATGTTGTCGCACACACTGCATCGGATTTGAAATTTAAGGAAATACGATAAATTAATTTTCCGCAAGTTACAAACTAATTTACGCATTTCCAAATATTCATTAATATTTATTAATATTAATAACTCTATTTCTAACAATCCTTTTCTTATTTAATCGGATGCGGTTCGGCATAAAAAATCTAAAAACTGCGTTTTTGCTTTGTTCTGCACTCTCCTTTCACTACTTTGGCTGCGCCCAAGATCGGATGCGGTTCGGCATAAAAAATCTAAAAACTACGTTTTTGCTTTTTTCTGCACTCACCTTTCACTATCTTTGTAAACAACGAAAAAAAAGGAGACGGTAACTATGAATACGACTAAATATGCCATTATTGTTGCAGGAGGTTCAGGAAGCCGATTTGGCTCTACCCTGCCTAAACAATTCAATCCTCTTCGCGGAGAGCCTATGCTTATGCAGACAATAAGGGCTTTCTTTAACTACGATAACGCTATACAAATTATCGTTGCGCTACCTTCTGAATATACTTCTTTGTGGATGGACTTATGCAAACAGTATAATTTCACAATCAAGCATTCTGTTGTTGAAGGCGGTGAAACACGCTTTGACTCGGTAAAGAATGCTTTGGAACTTGTTGAGGACCTTGATGGGTTTGTTGCCGTTCACGACGGTGCAAGACCGTTGGTAACCACTCAGGTTATAAAAACCGGTTTCGACACTGCAGACTCTTGCGATACCGCAATACCTGTAGTCCCAGTTACTGACAGCATACGACAACTTGACAGAAATGGAAGTCACTCTGTTAACAGAGATTCATTCGTTGCAGTTCAAACTCCTCAAGTATTCCAGTCCAGACTGATAAAAGAGGCTTATAATACAACATACAGCCCAACATTCACTGATGATGCCTCTGTTATTGAATACCGTGGCCACGAACTGACTCTTTATAACGGAGATGTTGACAATATAAAAATCACTCACCCGGCAGACTTGAAAATAGCAGAGATGATTCTCTCAGAAAGAGATGAGCAAACTGAATAGTATAGAAATAAAATACCTTACAGGCGTTGGGCCGAAGCGTGCCGAGGTGCTGAACAAGCAACTCGACATCTACAACTACCATGACTTGCTTCACTATTACCCGCAAAAGTACATCGACCGCAGCAAGATTTACAAAATCAGCGAACTTGCCGGTGACTTGAACTATGTTCAACTAAAAGGGCGATTCATTATATTCAACACTCTTGGGGAAGGTGCAAAGACTCGCCTACAGGCTCTTTTCTCTGACGGAACGGGCACTATGGAGGTTGTATGGTTCCAACGAATTAAACACATTAAGGAAACGTATGTTACCGGAAAGGAATATATCCTCTTCGGCAGACCAACTTTATTCAACGGAAAATACAACCTTGCCCACCCTGAAATAGAGGTATATTCCGAAACAAACCAGCCTTGCGGAATACGAGGTATATATTCACTGACAGAAACCGCTCGCAAACGCGGGATTACATCAAATACTATATATACCCTCGTAAAAAATCTTTTCAGCAAGGTTAACTACATTGGAGAAACACTTCCTCAAAGCGTCATTAAATCGCATAACCTTATGCCATTGAAAGAGGCTTTAATGAACGTTCACATGCCTGAATCAATGGTAAAAATGGAGGAAGCAAGACGAAGACTGAAATTTGAAGAATTATTCTACGTTCAGATGAATATCTTCAAATATACCCAGCAACGAAACTCGCAAGTTAAGGGTAATATATTCGGGCGTATAGGCGAGAAATTTAACGATTTCTTTTTTAACGTTCTCCCCTTTCCTCTAACCAACGCACAAAAACGCGTATTGCGAGAAATACGGACAGACGTTGGCAGTGGCCGCCAGATGAACCGCCTGCTTCAAGGTGACGTTGGTAGCGGCAAAACAATCGTTGCAATGATGTCTGCTCTAATGGCTGTTGACAACGGATTCCAAGCCTGCATCATGGCTCCTACGGAAATACTTGCAACCCAACATTATGAATCGCTAAGTGAATTTGGAGAGAAAATAGGTGTAAGAATAGAACTACTTACAGGCTCTACCAAAGAAGCAAAAAGGAAAGTTATCCACGCAGGGCTAATGAGCGGCGAGGTAAACATACTTATTGGTACGCACGCCGTCATTGAAGATACTGTCAACTTTGCCCATCTCGGCTTGGTTATCATTGATGAGCAGCACCGTTTCGGCGTTGCCCAAAGGGCGAAACTATGGAAGAAAAGCCTTGTTCCTCCACATATACTGGTAATGACAGCAACGCCAATACCCCGTACACTTGCAATGACTATCTACGGAGACCTTGAAGTTTCTGTAATTGACGAACTGCCACCTGGCAGAAAGCCTGTTGCAACCTCCTTGCTTTTCGAAAATAACCGAAACCGAATCAATGAGGCAATCCGCTCTCAACTTAACGAGGGACGGCAGATATATATCGTTTATCCGTTAATTCAGGAAAGCGAGAAATCTGATTTAAAGAGTCTTGAAGAAGGTTACAAACAAACTGTTCAGACCTTTAAGGAATACAAAGTCGGCTTTGTTCACGGCAAAATGAAACCAGCCGAAAAAGATGAGCAAATGCAGAAATTTGCAAGCAACGAAACCCAGATACTCGTTGCAACAACGGTTATCGAAGTAGGTGTCAACGTTCCTAACGCAACGGTTATGGTTATTGAAAATGCCGAGCGTTTCGGGCTCTCGCAACTGCACCAGTTACGCGGCAGAGTCGGTCGTGGTGCGGATAAATCATACTGCATTCTTGTTTCAAAATACGAGATAGCCAGCGACACACGCAAACGCCTTGAAATTATGACCCACACAACCGACGGTTTCAAGATTGCAGAAGCCGATATGCAAATGCGCGGTCCGGGCGACATTGAAGGAACTCAGCAAAGCGGTATTGCTTTCAATTTAAAGATTGCAAACCTCGCATCCGACGGACTACTGATATCAGTAACTCGAGAAGCAGCAAAGGAGGTTATCGAAGATGACCCGAACTTCACAAAACCAGAAAACAAGATTGTTGAACTGCAACTGCAAGAACGCTTCTCCAAAAGCATCGACTGGAGCAGAATCAGTTAATCAATTACTATACATTACTAAGAAACAAACACGGCCGCTTCATTATGAAACAGCCGTGTTTTATATTTAAAAGCAATTAAACCTTATGCTTTATTTGCACGTTTACGTTCAATTTCGTCAAGGATAATCTTTCTGATACGCAAGTGGTTAGGTGTAACTTCCACATATTCATCACCCTTTATGTACTCAAGAGCCTCTTCAAGACTGAATACAACAGGAGGAATAATTCTTGCCTTATCATCTGCACCAGAGGCACGCATATTTGTCAACTTCTTAGACTTTGTAACGTTAACTACAATATCATTGTCCTTAGCGTTTTCACCAACAACCTGACCAGCATAAACTTCTTCCTGGGGGAAGATGAAGAAACGTCCACGGTCTTGAAGTTTGTCAATAGCGTAAGCGTAAGCAGTACCTGATTCCATTGCGATAAGAGAACCGTTTGTTCTGCGCTCAATATCACCCTTCCACGGCTCATACTGCAAGAATTGGTGTGCCATAATAGCCTCACCTGCAGAAACAGTAAGAACGTTTGTTCTCAGACCAATGATACCGCGAGAAGGAATATGAAATTCCATTTGGATGCGGTCATTTTGAGTTACCATAGAAGTAAGTTCACCACGACGGCGGGTAACCATATCAATAATCTTACTTGAATACTCTTCGGGAACGTTTACTGTCATCAACTCAACAGGTTCGCACTTTTCACCGTCAATCTCCTTGATGATAACTTGCGGCTGGCCTACTTGCAACTCATAACCTTCACGGCGCATAGTCTCAATAAGTACCGACAAGTGAAGAACGCCACGACCAAAGACAGTCCAAACATCTTCATGTGGCTCTTTTCTAACGCGAAGAGCAAGGTTCTTATCCAATTCCTTTTCAAGGCGTTCTGCAATGTGGCGAGATGTCACATACTTACCGTCCTTTCCAAAAAATGGAGAGTCATTGATAGTGAACGTCATCGACATTGTAGGCTCGTCGATAGCGATACGTGGGAGTGGTTCCGGATTGTCAACAGAAGTTACTGTGTCACCAATTTCGAAGCCCTCAAGACCAACAAGAGCGCAGATATCACCTGACTTAACGCTTGTTGTCTTCTTTCTGCCCATTCCTTCGAATGTATGCAGTTCCTTAATTCTTTGCTTAACAACAGTACCGTCCTTCTTGCAAAGACCGATATCCATACCTTCTCGGATTTCACCGCGGTGAACGCGTCCGATTGCAATACGACCAACGTATGAAGAATAGTCAAGTGAAGTGATTAGCATTTGCGGATCACCTTCATATACTGTTGGAGCAGGGATATATTTGATGATAGCATCAAGCAATGGAATAATATTGTCAGTAGGTTTCTGCCAGTCATCACTCATCCAGCCTTGCTTAGCAGAGCCATAAAGAGTGTGGAAATCCAACTGATCTTCGGTAGCATTCAAGTTGAACATCAAATCGAATACCATTTCATTAACCTCATCAGGGCGGCAGTTCGGCTTATCAACCTTATTGATAACAACAATAGGCTTCAAACCCATCTGAATAGCCTTTTGAAGGACGAAACGAGTTTGTGGCATAGGACCCTCAAAAGCGTCAACGAGCAACAAACAACCGTCTGCCATATTAAGCACACGCTCTACTTCACCACCAAAGTCAGAGTGACCCGGGGTGTCGATAATATTAATTTTGTATCCGTTGTAATTAATTGATACGTTTTTAGATAGAATTGTGATACCTCTTTCTCTCTCAAGGTCATTGTTATCAAGCATCAATTCTCCAGATGCCTGGTTTTCTCTAAACAAATTTCCGGCAAGGAGCATCTTGTCAACGATTGTTGTCTTGCCGTGGTCAACGTGCGCTATAATAGCAATGTTTCTAATATTTTGCATATACTCCTTATTTTCAACTGCAAAATTAAGAATTTTTTATCAGAATATTATGTTATATAGCATATTTTTTTGCCTTTATACTGGCTTTAATATACTTTAATAAAAGAATAGACTGCAATTCCTACAATTATTAAAACTTGAACTATTGGAAAAACAGCAGCATGCTGGTATTCTGGCTGGTTGTATTCGAATTTTTCTGTGACTATTTTTCTTGTTGCCGTAACCACCAGCCATGCTATAATTGAGCCTACTAATGCTCCTACGATAATATCTCCTGTATAATGGACGCCCAAATAAATTCTTGAATAGCAATTAACAACTGCCCAACTGAAAGCAAAAGCCAAGAGCAAGCGATTTTTTATAATCATTGCAAGGAAAGTCACAAAGGCGAAAGAATTAGCCGCATGGCACGACGGGAAACCGTATGCCCCTCCCCTATAATTCTCAACAATATGAACCATGTGGGAAATCGGATTTTCAATATTTGCTGGTCGCAAACGCTCTGCAAATGGACGGATAACCTTGGCACAAGTCATATCCGATAATGCTATAATCAAGGCTATAGCGATTAGGAAAGATAATGCAACTTTCCAACTGAGGTTCTTAAACATCAAATAAGCAACTGTTGCATACATAGGGACCCAAATAACCTTTCCTGAAAACGCACTCATAAAATAGTCCCAAAAAGGTGCATGCAACTGGTTTAATTCAAGAAAGACCTTTGTATCAAGCGTGTTAATAAAATCTATCATATTATCTCTTGTCTAAATCATCATACAGGCTTTGTATAAACGCTTTTGCCTTATTGGCATTCTTGCCTGGCTCTGCTCCTCTGTCTATAATAACGGCATCTGCATCACCGTTATAAACAAAGCAGTTATCGGCTGAAATAATACCAAAGCAACCAGGATCTGAAATATATGCAAAATGCGGTGCCTTGTCATTAAGAATATTCTTGCTGAAGGCAAATTCCGAATGGCTAATGCCCATTTGGTAAAGCAACGTTGCTGCTATATCAATTTGTGAAGAATATGTTTCATCTATACCTCGCTTTGCCAACGCTCCGCCATAAAGAATTAACGGAACTTTGTGTCGCTCCTGCTTATCATCAAGCAACGGATATGCCTCATAATGATCAGCAGTTATAACAAGAAGCGTATTATCCCAATTAGCCGTTTTCTTTAATTCATCAACCAATTTTCCAAGACAGTCATCAGTATAGGCAAACGCGTTCTTTGCCTTATTCTCAAATTTATTATACGGAACATCAAACGGGTCGTGGCTGCTTGATGTTTGGATAATTCTAAATCGTGGCAACTCCTGCTTGTCGGTCTTGTAGTCGCTAATAAACTTTTCAAAAAGGGTACCGTCGTTTGCTCCCCACTTGCTCTGCCTTTGTGACAAAGGGAAATCCTTATCTGATATTATCTTGTCAAACTTGCATGAAACAAGATACGCAAGCATATTGGTGAAATTTGCATCGCCTCCATAATAGTATCCTATGTCATAACCATTATCCCTTAATGTTTTAGGTATCGAAGGTAATGTTTCTGCCTTTTCTACATACTTCATAATACTTGTTGACGGCTGTGCCGGATATGCGCTTATTATAGAAGTCAATGCCCTATCTGTTCTGAAACTGTTGGCATAGAAATTATTGAATAGCAGTCCCTCCTTTGCAATATTATTCAAATTGACTGCAACATTTTCTCCTCCAGTAACCTCCATTAAATGATTTGAGAAACTCTCAAGGATAATCATTATTACTTCCGGACGCTTATTGGTTAGAACGGTTGGAATAGAATCACTTTGAGCATTCTCAACCAACCCTTTCATAATCTCCGCAGCCTCTGAATCTTCAAAATAGTTATACTGCTCACCGAAATTATTTTGATGAGTAGCAGAATACAGGAGACTGAAATCAGGGTTTATCGCAGCATGGTTTAACCGTTGATTCTGACTAAAATACGCCTTACTCAAATTCATTGTTGATACCGTAAATCCTCCTCGTATAGGTATAAACAAGCAACCAGTAAATAAAAACAAAACAACAGCAGAAACTATCCTGCTATTATTTTTGCTGACTTTTTTCTCTCTTATAACAGTAAAATAGAATGCTGCAAAAGTCAAAGCTGAAGCGACAAGCAATGCCAGCACACCGCCGGCTACAAACCAACCGCTGACGCTTGCAACCGCATCTGCCGGAGAAGTCATAAAATAAAACAACGGCGTCATATCAAGTCGAAAACCCCAAAAGCCGTATAAGGCGAGGTCAACAACAAATATCGCAGATATGAGCAAAGAGATTATGCCAAAGTATGAAATGCGGGTAATTGTCAGCCATCGCTTATTTTCGCCCAAAGCAGCCTGAATAACAAGCAAAAGACCTGGTATCGCCGACAAATAACCTGCAACCGACATATCAAGCGGCAAACCATGAAGCAACGCGGCAAAAATATCGCCCGCCCCTTCAGCAGCAATGACATCGGAATAATAACCAATAAATATTAGCCTTTGAACGATGAATAATGCAATAAATATAGCAAATACCGCAACAAATTGTTTGATTAACTTTAGCATAACTCATTTATTTTGACGTTGCAAAATTACCTCAATAATTTTATATACAAAAATATAATACCTTTGATAATTCGGATAAAAATTGCGAAATTTGCGTAAAATTTCAAATATGATTACACCAGACCAATTAAAAGAGACAGAAGAACGCAAGTTGGCGTTGAGGAGGTATCTTTGACATCGACAGCAAGAAAATCGAAGTTGAAGAAGAAGAGTTAAGAACCCACGTCCCTAATTTCTGGGAAGACCAGAAGGCTGCAGAAAAGCAGATGAAGAAAGTAAAGGACCTGCATTTCTGGATTGACAGTTATGAGGAAATCGAAAAGATGGTTGACGAGTTGGCTTTAGGCTTTGACTTTGTCAAAGAGGAACTAATTACCGAGCAGGAACTTGATGAAATGTACAGCAAACTAATCGAGCGATTTGAAGCAGTTGAACTAAGAAATATGCTTCGCCGCGAAGAGGATAAACTCGGTGCCGTTCTTAAAATCAACTCAGGTGCCGGCGGTACTGAAAGCCAAGACTGGTCACAAATGCTTATGCGTATGTACCTTCGCTGGTGCGAGGACCATAAATACAAAACTTCTATCGTTCACCTTGTCGAGGGTGATGAAGCAGGAATCAAGTCCGTTACGATCCAGGTTGAAGGTGACATGGCTTACGGATACCTAAAGAGCGAAAACGGTGTTCACCGACTCGTCAGAGTTTCTCCGTTCAACGCACAAGGAAAACGCATGACATCATTTGCTTCAGTTTTCGTAACTCCGCTTGTTGACGATTCTATCGAGGTTCAAATCAACCCAGCAGACATTACTTGGGATACGTTCCGAAGTGGTGGTGCAGGCGGTCAGAACGTAAACAAGGTGGAAACTGGCGTGCGATTGAGATATAATTACAAAGACCCTGATACTGGCGAAGTTAGAGAAATTCTTATCGAAAATACCGAGACTCGCTCTCAGTTGGATAACCGCGAAAATGCAATGCGACTACTCCGCTCGCAGTTATACGACATGGAATTGCAACGTCGCATGGCAGAACAGGCGAAAATTGAAGCGGGAAAGAAAAAAATCGAATGGGGTTCACAAATCAGAAGTTACGTATTTGATGACCGACGAGTTAAAGATCACCGCACAGGATTCCAGACGTCTGACGTTAACGGCGTTATGGACGGAAACCTCGACGGCTTTATCAAATCATACCTGATGACCTTCGCCGCCGACGCTGAATAAGAAATGCCAATACAACAAGGAGGTGTCTCGTAATGCACGATACACCTCCTTAATTTTATTAGCATAAAATACTTTTATTTCTTTTCAGCGTAGCGCTTTGCTTGCTCTTCAATAAGTTTCGGATCATTGAAGTAGTCAATCTTCATTGCTGCACGAACTTCATCAAGTGTCTGTGCTGCAACCTTGCGAGCCTCTTCGCTACCCTTTCTAAGGATTTCGAATACGCCAGGAATGTCTTGCTCGTATTTTTTGCGACGCTCTCTGATTGGAACCAATTCCTCTTCAATAATGTTGATAAGAAGTTTTTTAACTGTACCATCACCAAGACCGCCACGAGTGTAGTGATCCTTCAATTCTTGAAGATTCTTGTAATCTGGGCAGAATTTTTCAAAGGAATCCTCTTTGCAGAATGCGTCAAGATAGATAAACGGACAGTTGCCTTCAAGGTGACCTGGGTCATCAATATTCACATGCAACGGATCTGTGTACATACTCTTAACTTTCTTAGCAACTTCCTTAGGAGTGTCTGAAAGGTAGATACAGTTGCCAAGCGACTTGCTCATCTTTGCCTTTCCGTCTGTTCCCGGCAAACGCAAGCACGCTGCATTATTAGGCAATAGGATTTCCGGCTCAACGAGGTTACCACCGTAAACATTATTAAAACGGTTAACAATTTCGCGAGTCAATTCAATCATCGGCTCCTGGTCTTCACCAGCAGGTACTGTTGTTGCCTTGAATGCTGTAATATCAGATGCCTGGCTAACCGGATAGCAGAAGAATCCTACAGGAATGCTTGTCTCGAAGTTACGCATCTTGATTTCAGTCTTTACCGTCGGGTTACGCTGAACACGAGAAACAGTTACAAGGTTCATATAGTAGAACGCCAATTCTGTCAATTCCGGAACTTGTGACTGAATGAAGATAGTTGTCTTTTCAGGGTCAAGACCTGCTGAAAGATAATCCAATGCAACCTCTACTATATTTTGACGAATTTTTTCAGGATTATCAGCATTATCTGTCAATGCTTGAGCATCCGCAATCATTACGTAAATTTTGTCGAACTCGCCTGAGTTTTGCAACTCTACACGGCGACGAAGTGAGCCTACATAGTGACCCAAATGTAAACGACCGGTTGGACGGTCGCCTGTAAGTATGATTTTACCCATTTTCTTCTATTTTTTGCTTTGTGCAAAGTTACTATTTTTACTTCTCAAAAGCAAATGATTAACATTGTCAGCAAACACTAATGCCCGTAAGGATAATTACACTTGCCAACATCAAAAAAAAACAAGCACCTATTTTTTGGTGCTTGCAACTCTTATCTAACTCTCAAAACTTTTCCTACTTGTATCTTCATACTACGAGATATGCCATTCAATCTGCAAAGAGAATTAACTGATGTACCATATTTACTTGCTATTTTGCCAAGACTGTCACCTCTTCTGACTCTATGCGTTTTCTTTGTTCCAGTTGAACTGTAAGTATTTTTTGGCTTGTTTGTTTTTAACCATTTCTCAGCATACTGAACATTAGCATTTGGAGAATAGTCCCTTGCTTGTGTATAAGTTCTTTTTGAGAAAGTATAGAAATCCGTATGTGTTGTCTGATTAGGGAAGTCAAAAATAGCCATCGGGTTAATAGGATACCCCATATACCTTGTTTCAAAATGCAAGTGCGGACCTGTGCTACGGCCAGTGTTTCCTCCGAGGGCAATTGGTTCACCTACCTTAATATCCTGATTTGGCTTAACAAGGAACTTTGACAAGTGCCCATAAACAGTTTCAAGACCGTTATGATGACGTACGATAACATAGTATCCATACCCTCTGCGGTCATATCTTGTCAATCGTACTTTTCCACTGAATGCAGCCCTAACCGTATCTCCAACATGCAACTTTAAATCAACACCTTTGTGCTGGCGACGAAATCTCTTTCGATAACCGTAGGGTGAGGTTATATATCCAGGAACAGGCATAGAATATTCACTTACGTCAATCCTGACATTATCAGCAACATCCATTCCCGCGTAAGGATTGACTGCCTGACTGTTCCAACTTTCTGTATAAATGTCAATTTCCGGTTCTTCCTCTTCTTGCATAAGGATATCCATAAATGCCTTGGTTTCCATCGTCTTGACCTGATCCTGGATATTTCTTTGCGATGCAAGCAAATTGCTATGCATATTATCATGTGCAGACACAGATCTTAGTTCTTGTGCTGTTGCGGTTAGGGTAAGAGCCGCTATAAATAGACAAATAGTTTTTTTTAAATTCATTATTCTTATCCTTTGTCGTATATTTTAGAACTCACCTTCTTCATAAAGGCTTTTCACTGTCACTGGTAGATAGTCGAAAATTTCTTCTGCCTTGAAGAATCTATCCAACTCAATTTTGGCATTCTCTACGGAATCTGACGCATGAATGATATTTTGCTGTCCACTCATACTGAAGTCTCCTCTAATTGTTCCAGGAGCAGCATTTCTTGCATTAGTGGCTCCTGTCATTGCACGAACAACTGCAACTGCATCGACTCCTTTAACGCACATAACAACAACTGGAGAACTCATCATAGATCGCTTCAACGATGGGAAGAATGGACGATCTACAAGATGTGAATAATGCTCAGACAGCACTGCATCTGTTAACTGAATCATTTTCATCCCTGATATTATAAGACCTTTTTTCTCGAATCGAGATATTACTTCTCCCATAAGTCCACGCTCTACTGCTGATGGTTTTAATATTACTAATGTTTGTTCCATGTTTTATGTACGGTTAGGTAAGAGAATTTTTTCTAACAGCCTCAAAGTTAGGGAAACTGTTTAGATTAAAAAAGCGAAAATTTCATTTTATCTAGTTTTTTAAGAAAATTTTTGTTTTACCCCTTTTGAAGCACTTTTATTAACCTAATTATTTACTGCTTAATAATTTCAAAAACAAGGAAACATCTTTCTCAGACATTTCCTTGCACCCTATTTAATACATTTTCAAATATTTCTGAGTACCCTAAACTAATCTAAATTATATTGTAATTACACCTGTGTTTTTCTAGTCACAAAAATAGCAATTATCTAAACACAAGTCCAGTCCATTTTAATCCTTTTGAGATAAAAGCATATCATTTTTTTAATATTGTATAAAAAAGGGTAACTAATGGTATTAAATTAAAAACTATTTGGCAACAATAGACTTCTCTAAACATAATAAATTATACGTCTATTTCATCATATTAATCATTACTTATGAATGCAATTTATAACAAATAATGTAACACAGTCAAAGACCGCCTACATTCTTACAGCAATTGATAGGTACTAAATTTTAAAGAAAAAAGTCTTCGGAAAGCATTGGTCGTAAAGATATACTTAACTCCTATTCTCAAAGATAATTGTAATTTAAAATAGAAAGAAGGAGCTGTTCTCCTTTGCTGAGCCGCCCAAAAATTTAATTTTCAAAATCCATTATATAATATTATCAATACCAATTTGCTTTGCTATTACCAGTTTAGCCTGAATATAAGCATCAAAATCAGAGAAATCAGTAACATAAAATGGAATAAACTGATATTTTGCTTTTT
>Rahab_p1__coassemble_1767_pt1 | contig 11063 bp, 10 predicted proteins | sample Rahab_p1__metabat2_low_PE_012 | metagenome-assembled genome bin Rahab_p1
CTGTATAAGAACGATGCCGATCATCAATACTGCGGCAATCAATATCAGAATAACTAATGCTGTGAACATATTATTAATTTTTTTGTTTATATTTCTCGTTAGCAATGAGTTTCTTAAGGAAACGCATTTGGTCTGCAAAGTAAATACTTTTTTCTGGAAAATTCAAACTTAACGACATAATTATTTCCAAAGCCTTCTCGTAACGGTGCTGACGGATATATATTTTTGCCAAACTCTCGGTTAATAACGAAGAATCAGCATTATCTCCGGCAACTTTTGGAGATGGGGCTTCTGTAACCTCATACGAAACCACCTCTTCTCTACCCTCTGTTGGGAAGCGGCCACTCTGCTTTTTACTCTTGGCTATAAACTTATTTATACGCAAGTCTTTTTCGCTCATATTTGCAGCATCGAGTTCCCCTTCTGCTGGAGCACTTCCCTCCTCTTCCTTTGCAAGTAGTTGGGCATAATCTGGAACCGGGTTGAAAATCAATTGTTCAAGGGCTTTTATCTCGTCCTCATCATCATTGCCAAATGTGTCAAGGAAATGTGAGATTGTATCCATTGTACTTTCGTCCCCCTTCTCTTCTTCAGGATAAAAGTCAGCGAATTTGTCGGCATCCTTGCCTGTGTGATTGAACAGTTCTTCCCTATCAGGAATTGATGTAGCCGCAAGTGCAGTAATCTTTTCCCTTTCCTCTTGACTAAGCCCGCAATCGCCTTTGAGCAAGGCTATTGCAACAGGCGTAAAATATGGATAATCGCTAACAACTGCCATTGCATCTTCTTTCTGCAACGGTATATTGCCAGCCAAAGCCTCGTCAATATGTTTTACTCTATTATTCATTTTTACCAATTACCTGCGGTTGCATTGAAAATCAGAAGCACCAACTCGTCACTAATCTGCGAACAAAGTTCATCCTGAACGCTGGTAAGCATTTCGTTAGCATCAAAATCTCGGAACGCCGAAAAAGTCTGGTCTATAGTATTTCTCGGCTCCTTATTGTCAACGTATTTCACTCTGACAGTAATCGTGAGCCTTGTCTTTGTTGCAAACGCGTCTTCTCCAACCGCTTGCGGAGAAAGGCTATACCCTGTTATTTCGCCTTCAACTGCAAGGTCAGAATTTGAACTGTCGGTAATTTTCAAGCGCGTCTGCTTTGTATAGGTGTCAATAAGTTTGTTCTCAAAAAGAGGTTGCAACGGTGCATACACCATCGCCGCACGGATAGGAAATTCGCCTACTCGTATAGTCTTGTAAACATTATAGTCTATGGCAGCACCGTTAAGCGTGTAGCGCGGTATACATGACGAAACGCCTACAAGAAGGACTAAAATGGTCAGCACACGACTAATATAAATGCCTATTTTACTATTCCAAACCATATTCCTTAATTTTTCTATATAGTGTACGCTCTGAAATCTGCAATTCATCAGCGGTCTTCTTTCTCTTGCCACTGTTTCGCTCCAAAGCACGCTTTATTGACTCCTTTTCCGTATCCTCAAGCGACATAGTTGTATAGGTAGCATCTTCAACTTCATGACCGTCAAAGTCATCCTGCCGGCTAATGATATGGTGATAGTCTTCAAATTTGAAGTCATTGTGATGGACCCCTGACTGTTGTTTATTAAAAAGTACTGGAACGGATGAACGATCTTTAACATGTTCATCACTACCATACACCTTATCTTTCAGAGCCTCAATTTCTTTGTTCAACTTAAAGATTAATTGCAGGAGCATATCTCGTTCCTGCTCATACGTTGGAGAATTGCTTGAAGAAGAATTAGTAACGACAGGTGTAAAATCCTTTCCATAAACAGGCAAATAAGGACGCACAGCCTCCGCATCAAGAGTTCTGCCGGCTTCAAAAAGATTTATCTGCTCAATAACGTTTTTCAACTGGCGAACGTTGCCAGGCCAACTGTAGTTCTTCAATTCAGCCTTAGCGGAATCGTCGAAAGAAACGCCATCCGTCCTATAGCGGTTGGCAAAATCACTTGAAAACTTACGGGTAAGCAGCAATATGTCATCTCCCCTCTTTCTCAATGGAGGAACAGTGATAGGAATCGTTGACAGTCTGTGGAAAAGATCTTCTCGAAAGCGCCTTTCCTCAACCGCCTTGCGGAGCTCCACATTCGTAGCAGCGATTATGCGCACGTCAGATTTCTGAACCACAGAAGAACCGACTTTGATATATTCTCCATTTTCAAGGATACGCAAAAGCCTTGCCTGAGTTGGCATTGGCAATTCAGCAACCTCATCAAGGAAAATAGTTCCGCCATTAGCCTCCTCAAAGTATCCCTTTCGAGCTGCAATAGCACCAGTAAAAGCACCTTTCTCGTGGCCAAAGAGTTCAGAATCAATAGTTCCCTCAGGGATGGCACCACAGTTAACGGCTATATACTTTTTATGTTTGCGAGCACTATTCTCGTGGATAATCTTTGGAAAAAATTCCTTACCGGCACCACTCTCACCAATGATGAGCACCGACAAATCAACGTGGGCTGCGAGCAGCGCCCTACGGATAGCGTCATTTAGCGGCTCCGAATTACCGATAATTCCAAACCGCTGCTTTGCTCCTAATATTTCCTGTGAATTTTCTGTTGCCATAATATATACTTAGAGTACAAAGATAATACAAACCGAGGGGAGAAAAAACAAGTTCACTTGATTTTTTATCCCGAGGTGCAGTTTATCTTATCAAAAGATAATACAAACCGAGAGCAGTAAAAACAAGTTCACTTGATTTTTTATCCCGAGGTGCAGTTTATCTTATCAAAAGATAATACAAACCGAGAGCAGAAAAAACAAGTTCACTTGATTTTTTATCCAGAGGTGCAGTTTATCTTATCAAAAGATAATACAAACCGAGAGCAATGATAAATGAAAACAGAGTTTTTAATTGTCATTGCAGAACCGTCATCTATAAATACTATTTCATACTGCATCTACTAACCCCCTTATAATCCCTATAGATCATATATCCCTATAAAAAAAGGCTGCGAGATTCGCAGCCTTATTAGTATTGTCTAATTTTGATTATAGGTTTGCAACATTGTAGTTAGCAAATTCCTTATCATTAGCAGCCTTAGCCTTTAGAGTAGAGTCCAATTGAGCAGCCTTGCGAAGGTTAGCGTAAACGCCTTGTTCGTTGCTTGTTCTTGCTGCCACAACTGCCATCATATAGTATGTAGTAGCGTTAGGATTCTTAACTGCGTTCAAAGTTGCTTGAGCCTTGCTGTAGTCGTTAACGAGGATTTGAGCAAGAGCAGCATTATTAGTCTTTGTATCGCCAAATGCCTTAACTGCAGTTTGGTAGTCACCTTGCTTCAAGTAGTAAACACCCATAGCATCGTTCAAACCTTCAGCACCAGCAGCGCTACCGAATGCTTCACGTGCACCTTCATAATCTTTGTTAACCAACTTAACAAGACCAAGGTTCATCTTTGCTTCGTTGCTGTCAGATGAAAGTTGAGCAGCCTTTTCGAAGTTAGCCTTTGCAGCATCGTAGTCACCGTCAACGAATTGAGCCTTACCAAGGTTATTGTAAGTGCGATAATCGTTAGGATAAAGTTCAACTGCAGTGTTATAGATAGCAAGTTTTTCTTCGTTCTTGTCTGTCAAAGTTGCGCAATAAAGGATTTCATCAACAGAAAGTTGTTTAGCGTCAGACTTGTACTGAGCCATAATTTCCTCATCGCTGCGACCGATTGTGTTGATAGAAGCAGTGATGCGAGAGTAACGAAGTTGTGGAAGGATTTCTTCTTTCAATTGGTCAAAGATAGAAGAAAGGTTACGGATTTCGTGCTCACGTTGCTCTGGATCTTTATACATTGACAAAACGCTCAAGATAAGGTCTTTATCTTGGATATTGCTTTGAGAAACGAGTTTTTGGAAACCTTCCCAATCTTGTGGAGTGAATTCTGAAGTAAGTTTGCCATAGTTGCTGATTTCTTCTTTCTTCAAGTTTTTCTCCATATATTTCAATGTAGATTTTTCACGCTTTTCTGAAAGTTTTGTATTGAATTCAACACCACCTTCTGGAGAAGCGAAAGAAGAAATGTGAATACCTTCGATTTCCTTATTTTCTGCACCGCTTGCGTTCTTAACAGTTTCGTTAAGACCCTTAACACCACCATCACGTTTCAATTCCTTAGAGCGGATATCTGCTTGATTGATAAGGAACATGATGTCTGCATCAACTTTATCATTGATAATGCGTTGGTATTTGTCGTGTGCAGTTGCAGGATCAACAGCACCTGCGTCAGCCAAAGTAACAGTTGCGTTTACGCCTTCACCAACTTTTACGCGTGGAAGAACGTATGACTTCTTACCTTGAATAACATTAAAGTTAAGGTAAAGGTCACTCTTCGCCATATCCGGTTGATATACCCAGTTAGCAGGGATTGTAACTGTACCACCATTATCGTAGTTAATAACAGGATTGTTACCTTTTACCTTTTCACCTTGGAATGTGTATGCCTTTGATGCAACTGAGTCATTACCAAATACCAAGTACGGTGTTACTGTAACCTGAGCATTCTTCTTGAAGAATTTTTGTGGTACATTTGCTGTGATAGTTGCAGGAACTTTTGAATCGCCTACAACTGTCAACGGTGTTGGATTTGTTGTAAAGTACTCAGAAGCGAACGGTTTCATCTTCTTGTTACAACCAGTCAATGCAACAGCTGCACCAACCAGTAAATACATGCCTAACTTTTTGTTCATAATATTAATATTTAATAGTAAATAATTTTTTCAAAATGTTCTATTTCTTTGTAAACTTCCGCATTGCTTTTCTTTGCTTTGTGGGTACAGTTTATCGGTTACAAAGATACAGCAATATTGAATAAATACAAACGTATTTCAATTTTTATATCTTAAATAATCTGAAAGTCGTTTATAGTTTGTTTACTTGACTATTATTTATGACTGGAATTGCCCTATTTAGGCTTATAAATATCATTTATGTTTGTGTTTTTCATAATTTAACAAAGATATTTACCACTAATTGCCATATTTCTTTAATTTTGTAATAACTCGCTGTTGCATTTAGCAATTGCGTTAAAAATTTTTCGCTATGGAAATCACTCTACCTAAAAGGCTGAATGGCTCTCCATTCACTATTAACGAAAACAAGCGACTCGTTACCGTTGTCGGTGCCAACGGCAGCGGTAAAACAAGATTTATCAACCAAATGGTTGCCGAGGCTGGAGAAAGAGCCTTCAGGCTATCTGTAATTGATGCCCTATACCCAACCAAAAGCGACAATACCGTAAATTCCGTATCAAAACAATATTTGCAAACAGTCACAAATTCTCCCCTGGTTAGAGCAAATGCCGATACCGAGTTTGACATGCTGCTATGCCTGCTTGCTTTCGACGAAATGGCTGATTTACTTTCTTTCAAACTGGAAAACGCAAATACTGAAGATGCCAAGCAAAAGCAACTGCCTGTAACTAAGATTGACACACTAATTAAATTATGGACAACAATCTTTCCAAAAAGTACTATTCTTCGCAGCCATGGCTTGATAAAAATCCAGAATGACGTTAATAAAGACCCTTTTAACCCATTCAAGATGTCTCACGGAGAAAAGGCGGTCTTCTATTATATTGGTGCAAGCCTTTACGCTCCTAAGAACAGCGTTATTTTTGTAGATTCTCCTACTCTTTTTCTTCACCCTTCCATAACACAGGGGCTATGGAACACTATTGAGGAACTTCGCCCGGACTGTACTTTCGTTTACCAAACTCACGACGTGGAGTTTTCCGCTTCCAGAAGCAATAACCTCACTATTTGGGTACGCCATTTCGACATTGTTAATACCGCATGGGATTATGAAATCATGCAACCTCATGCCGCCATGTCAGAGCAACTCATTCTCGACATTCTCGGCACACGAAAACCTGTTCTTTTCGTCGAAGGCGATGACACTCACAGCATCGACTTCAAACTATATTCTCTAATTTTCCCTGACTATACAGTCAAAGCGATGGGCAGTTGCAACAAGGTCATTGAAACGGTACGTTCTTTCAATGATATGGCTACCTTCCATCATCTCGATTCATGGGGAATTGTTGACAGAGACAGGAGAACGCCTGACGAAGTTAAATACCTTCGCAACAAAAAAATCTTAGTACCAAACGTTGCTGAAATAGAAAATATAATGCTACTCGAAGGTGTTGTCAGAGCCGTTGCTCGCCAGCACAAGAAAGACGAAATGCGTGTATTTACAAAAGTAAGGAAAGGTGTTATGGACATGTTCCGTAAAGACGTACGCAAACAAGCACTTATGCACACTCGGCATAGGGTCAAAAGAACAATCGAATACATTGTTGACCGGCGATTCCATAACATTAGCGAACTGGAACAGCATGTCAGCGGACTCATTGACGACATAAGGCCACGAGCAATTTACGAACAATATTGCAGAGATTTCAACGTTTACTTACAAACAAATGATTATCAGGAAGTACTTCGAGTTTATAACGAAAAGTCAATGCTGATAAATACAGATGTAGCACAAATGTGCGGATTGAAAAATAAAGAAGAATACATTTCTTCGGTTCTTTCCATCCTCCGCAAAAACGGGAAAAACGCTGAAGAAATTAGAAAAACAATAAAAAAAGTTTTCGAGATTTTTGACAATGAATGACATTAATTACATAAGATTAGAAGAAATCGACTCTACAAACAGTTACATTGCATCGCATATTGACTCCCTGCAAGATGCTACTGTTGTGTGTGCATTTAGACAAACAGCCGGCAGAGGTCAAAGAGGAAACTCTTGGGAATCAGAACCCGGTAAGAATATAACCATGAGCATCCTGCTCAAGAGCCCCAACATCCTGCCTTCTCATCAGTTTGAAATATCAGAAGCATGCGCTCTTGCTGTTGCTAATGCTCTCGGAAAATACACACAAGGAATAACAATAAAATGGCCTAACGATATTTACTACCTTGACCATAAGGTTTGCGGAATCCTTATAGAGCACTCTCTTTCAGGAGGTAAAATCAGCCATACCATTGCTGGTATAGGGTTAAATGTCAACCAGAGACACTTCTTCTCGGATGCGCCAAACCCAATATCACTTGCAAACATAATTGGAAACGAAACTCCCCTTGAAACGATTATTAAAGATATAGCAAACGGTTTTATCTCAATATGTCAGGCTTTGCCTGAAGAATCCGAGAGAATACACAAATTCTTTCTCAAAAACCTTTATAGAATAAACGGTTCATACCCATACCGCACAAACATTGATTCTGTCTCTATTGACAATACGGAAACAATACCTGCAGGAACTGTTTTCAACGCTGAAATAATCGACATTGAGCCAAACGGTACAATAATGCTAAAAACGACCACCGCTATACACGCTTTTGCTTTCAAGGAGATTTCATTTGTTCTTCCGTCTGCAACAGTATAATTTCAAATTAAAAAATCTGAAAAATAAAACATCCAACAAACTATTTGTTGTAATTTTGCACCGAAAAAATGCCGGATTCCAGCATAACTATTTAAAGCAGTTAAGAGACTGCCATTGTTTAGGTTTGTAATTTTACATTAAAAAGATTGTTTTGGTATGAGAGAAATGAAGTTGAAGCACTGGCTTCCACTGATAGGACTAACGCTTTCAGCGTTTATATTTAACACATCAGAATTTATTCCTATTGGCCTGCTAAGTGACATTGCAAGGGACTTTTCAACAACAGAAGCACATGCCGGAATGCTTATATCGGTATATGCCTGGTTTGTAACAATTCTTTCTATGCCTCTAATGATTTTTGTTTCTAAAATTGAATTAAGGAAACTGATGATTATTGTAACTTTTGTATTCGTAATCTTCCAGTTAACTTCAGCAATTTCTCAAAGTTATGCAATGCTTATGATTTCCAGAATCGGAGTTGCATGCTCTCACGCGGTATTCTGGTCAATTGTTTCACCAATAGCAGTCAGAATAGTTCCGGAAAAAGCGCGACCTCTTGCATTAATGATGATTGCAACTGGAACTTCAATTGCAATCATTTTGGGATTGCCGCTTGGACGAATAATTGGATTGACCATTGGATGGCGTATGACTTTCCTTTGCATAGGCATATTCGCCACATCTATTGCCATTTACCTTGGCTTTTGCCTCCCTAAAGTTCCAAGCAGAGGCGGTTTTTCATTCAGGCAACTACCTCAACTACTCAGAAACAAACCTCTTGTAAGACTATACATTTTCACTCTTCTTGTCGTTACAGGTTACTACACAGGATACAGTTATATTGAGCCATTCATGGGACAAGTAGCCCATCTTAGCGAAAACATGATAACTACAACACTTATGGTATTCGGCATTATGGGAATAATTGGAAGTTTTGCCTACTCAAGGTTCTATCCCAAAAGACCATATCTGTTTATGTGCGTTGCAATACTAATTATTACCACTTGTCTGTCTTCTCTGGGCTTAGCAGCATCAATTCCCGTTCTCGCAATGGCAATTTGCGGATTCTGGGGTATGGCGGTAAACGGTTTTAACGTTGCTATGCAGCAAGAAGTTATCGACAACTCATCAACCGAAGCAACAGCAGTTGCAATGTCAATTTACTCAGGCATATACAATCTTGGAATTGGCAGCGGAACTTTCCTCGGCGGTGCCGTTTGCACATATCTGTCAATCAGCCACATTGGATACATAGGTGGTACCATTGTTTTTGCAGGACTGCTATTCTGGCTAATAAAAGTTATACGCTCAAGAATTATCGGAATTTAAGTTTCCGAATGAAACAATTAACACTCTAAAATTTTTTCCAATAAAGTTATCTGCATAAACACGAAAAGGAGCAACCAAACTCAAAGTACTTCCTTTAACGTCCTACGCGTTGATTGCCAACCTTAACAGACTTTAATATCCAAGACTAAAAAGCAGAATAATCAAACTGCACAGAAGAACAACTATTCTTGGATATCAATAATTATCAAATGTTATAGATACACTTCTTTGTCCTAAATTCTAAATTTCATTGGCAAATGTAGATAAAATATTTCACCTTCTAAATAAAAAGAAACCATAAATAAAACAGGAAGATAAAGTGCTTTATGAAGTGCTAAAAATGGAAAAAGAGCAAATACATGCCTACATCGGACTGGCTAAGCAAAAAAACGAGCATTTGGAAACAACAAAATTATTGGATATTCTTAACGAAAATGCTCGAAAGAAAGTCAAAGAAACAACTGAAAAATTCAGACTAAAATCATTTATGTCAGGACCAAAAAACAATTAGTACATAAATTTAATAATACAAACGCTAAAGCTCTAAATAAGAGTGAATTATAGAATATATGAAGGGACAAAAGAAATTAAAAATTACATAAAAGAAATCAAAAGCACCATTAATCTCATAGAAATAGATAAATTTGCACAATGTTCACAACTTAGGAACAAAGCATATTATGAAGAGAGTAACCTTATTAACATTACTTATACTTATACACATCTCTGTTTCAGCACAATACAGCGTATTTGATAAAATAGCGGACTCTACTACATATAAAGAGTTTGAGAATCCTCTTCGCTTTGACGACCGACAAGTTATCAACCCAATTACCGAGCCCGACAGTGCCGACATTAGCAGACTTGAGCACAAGTCATTCTGGCGTGCGACCGCTGAAACTGCAGGTTTAAACATTGGTCTTTGGGCTTTCGACCGATATGTGCAAAAAGGGCATTATGCATACATTTCATGGAATACAATTAAGGAAAATTTCAAACACGGATTTGAATGGGATAACGACCACCTCGCAACAAATATGTTCGCACACCCTTATAACGGATCACTATTCTATAATGCAGGACGCTCAAACGGCTACAACTTTTGGCAATCAGAACTATTTGCTATAGGAGGAAGTGCCATGTGGGAGATGTTTATGGAATGCGAATACCCATCTACAAACGATATAATAGCAACTCCTATTGGCGGAGCCGCAATCGGAGAGGTTCTTTACCGAACTTCCGACCTTATTCTTGACGACAGAAGGACTGGGGCTAACAGATTCGGCAGGGAATTTGCAGCGTTTCTCGTTAATCCTATGCGCGGATTTACAAGAATCGTCACCGGAAGAGCATGGGAAAGACGGGCTACATCAGGGCGCAGATTCGGTATTCCTCCTATAAGTCTTGATATTTCTTTGGGTGCAAGACTGCTGGCTATGCATAAAGAAAATACTGGTGCCCGTTTCGGCACAACAGTAGAACTTAACATGGAGTACGGCGACAGGTTTGCAACAAAGTCGAAGCAACCTTATGACTACTTCTCTTTCCTATTGGAATTACAGTCAATGAAAACCCAGCCGCCTTTAAGCAGAATAGAAATAATTGGGCGACTGCTATCCAAAGAACTCGTTGACAAAAATAAAATAAACATCTCCGCCGGACTTTACCAGCATTTTGACTATTTTGACTCTGACACGATTAAAAGAAATGAAAGTAAGAATAAGTTGACACCTTGCGTCGTTCCTTATAAATTAGGAACCCCTGCAAGTATTGGCGGCGGAGCAATGTTCCGCATAGCCCCATTTAACACATGGGCAATTAACGGATACTGCCACATTAACGGAATACTGCTTGCAGGCGTACTTACAGATTTCTACCGCGACTACCACAGAAACTATAACTGGGGTTCAGGCTTCTCCATAAAGTCTGGTATCGACATATCTCTAAATAACAACAAACTATTAGTTCACCTCGCAAGCAGATACTACAGAATCTTTACATGGAACGGCTATGACCAAGACTATGATTGGTCGCTAACACCTGAAGGGGCACCCGTAAACGTACAGGGAGACACATCAAACGCATACTTCAGACACTTCGAGGCTGAAGCAAGTTACAAATTGACAAAAAGGCTATACCTTACAGGCGGTATAGACCACTACTACCGCAAGACACACTACACTGGATTAAGAATAACTCAAGACAACATAACAGTCGGTGAACCACTTATAACAAGTCACCAAATTGGGCTTCATCTCCGACTGACATACAAACTATAAAAAAAGGCATCAATCCTATAT
>Rahab_p1__coassemble_3701_pt1 | contig 5018 bp, 4 predicted proteins | sample Rahab_p1__metabat2_low_PE_012 | metagenome-assembled genome bin Rahab_p1
AATTATGTTAGTTAATTATTATTAATTGAGTTTTATTGATAGAATAGATTTTGTATTTTTGCACGAGTTTTTAAAATGAGGTTTAAAGTTCATTGTTTCTGTTGGTGAATTTTATTAAAATAATGGCAATAAACTCAAAAGGTGTTTTAATGTATCCCTTTGTTTTAGTCATTTTTTACAGGTAGTGACCCTTAATTAATCTTCAATATATTTTCAGTATTACTGAGTTTTTCATTTTTTGCTAAAATGCAAAAATAAGAATAGCCTGCTGCGATGGCAGGCTATTCTTTTAATGTAATTATATGGAGAAGATAAGTTTATAGATGATTGATGCAAATAATATAGAGATATAATTATTAATGGTGTTTTTTTGTTATATCTTGATGAAAAATGCTAATTTTGTAAACAGTTATAAAGAATAGTAAAAGCATAAAAATATATCAATGAATCGAATAGTATCAAAGCGTCAATTCTCGGCTAATGTCTATGAGTTGATAGTTGAAGCTCCGCTGATTGCAAAATCGCGCAGAGCAGGTCACTTTGTTATAGTCAGAGCTGATGAGCATGGCGAGAGAATACCTTTGACAATCGCTGATTCCGATGTCAAGAATGGCACAATTACTCTTGTAGTTCAGTCTGTGGGAACGTCATCAGGAAAAATTTGCAACAAGGAGGTTGGCGAATACTTGCATGATGTGGTTGGTCCGTTGGGACAGGCTACGCATATTGAGAAAGTAGGAACAGTTGTCTGTTGTGGTGGTGGAGTAGGCGTTGCTCCTTTGCTTCCTATTATCAGGGCTATGAAAGCCGCTGGAAATAAAGTTATCAGCGTTCTTGCTGGCCGCACTAAAGATTTGATTATACTTGAAGATGAAGTGCGTGCTTCTTCTGATGAGGTTATTATAATGACAGATGACGGTTCTTATGGAAATAAGGGTTTGGTAACTAATGGTGTAGAGAATGTGCTCAAACGTGAGCAGGTTGATATGGTAGTTACTATTGGTCCTGCCATAATGATGAAGTTTGTTGCATTGCTTACAAAAAAATATGAAGTTCCAACAATGTGCTCTCTCAACACTATTATGGTTGACGGTACAGGAATGTGCGGTGCTTGCCGTGTTACTGTTGGCGGTAAAACTAAATTTGTATGTATCGACGGCCCTGAATTCAATGCCCATGAGGTTGATTTCGATGAAATGTTGATGAGGCTTCATTCTTATGATGATGAAAAAAAGTAATGTTATGGATGAAAAGGAATTAAGAGCAAAACATAGAGGCGAGGCTTGGAGAGAGAACTTGCGAAAGGCTGTGCCTGTAAAGGAAAGAGTAGCCCGCGAAAGGGTGAAAATGCCTGAGTTAGACCCAAAATATCGTGTCGGTTGCAATGATGAAGTTAACCAGGGCCTTACTGTTGAGATGGCTATGGCAGAGGCTGCACGCTGTCTGGATTGTCCAGATCCTCAGTGTATTACCGGTTGCCCCGTAGGAATTGAAATTCCTACATTTATTAAAAATATTGAGCGTGGAGATTTCCATGCGGCGGCTTTGGCTATAAAGAGAACTAGTGCGTTGCCTGCTGTTTGCGGGCGAGTATGCCCGCAGGAAAAACAGTGTGAAAGTCGCTGTTTGCATCATAAGATGAACCGAGAACCAGTGGCTATCGGCTACCTTGAGCGTTTCGTTGCTGATTATGAGCGTGAGCATGGATGTGCATCTACGCCTGAAATTGCAGAAAAAAATGGCATTAAGGTTGCTGTTGTTGGTAGCGGACCTGCTGGTTTGGCTTTTGCTGGCGATATGGCAAAGATGGGATTTGATGTTACAGTGTTTGAGGCATTGCACGAAATTGGAGGTGTCCTTAAATACGGTATTCCTGAATTCCGCTTGCCAAACAAAATTGTTGATGTTGAAATTGATGGGCTTCGCAATCTTGGAGTTATTTTTGAGGAAAACTGCATTATCGGCAAAACATTGAGTTATGATGATTTGCACGAAATGGGATTCAAGGGAATCTTCGTTGCTTCGGGAGCAGGACTTCCTCGCTTTATGAATATTCCGGGAGAAAACCTTATCGGAGTGATGTCAAGTAATGAGTATCTAACGCGTGTAAACCTTATGGAAGCGGCTAAGGCTGAAAGTGATACGCCAGTTCTTCACGGTAAGAATGTTGCTGTTATTGGTGGCGGAAACACAGCAATGGACTCTGTTCGCACTGCCCGTAGAAATGGAGCGGAGAATGTTATGCTTGTGTATCGTCGCTCTGAAGAAGAGATGCCTGCTCGTCGTGAAGAAATTAAGCATGCTAAAGAAGAAGGGATCCATTTTATGACTCTTTCCAATCCTGTCGAATATCTTGGAAATGAGAAGGGACATGTAACAACAATGCGTGTTCAGCGCATGGAATTGGGTGAACCTGGACCAGACGGCCGCCGCTCTCCTATTGCTATTGAAGGGGCTATTGACGATATTCCTGTTGATTTGGTTATTGTCAGCGTTGGAGTTTCTCCAAATCCGTTGATTCCTAATGCTATTCCAGATCTTGATGTTAGTAAGCGAGGAACTATAGTTGTTGATGAGGAATCAATGCGTTCTTCCTTAGGTGATATTTATGCTGGTGGCGATATTGTTAGAGGTGGAGCTACAGTAATTCTTGCTATGGGCGACGGTCGCCGTGCTGCTGCAAATATGGCAGAGGCGTTGCTTGCAAAATAATTTTCTAAAATATAAATTGAAACGGGGTTATGTCGTTAAGATATAACCCCGTTTCTTTACAAACATATTATTGAAAAGCGTTTACCGCCATTTTATTTAATTCCTCTTGTATTGAGTGCTGCTTGGTATCTTCGTGCGTTGCTCATGTGTGTCGCATAGTTGGAAGTAAAGTTGTGTGAACCAGAGAAGTCCTCTTTTGCACACATATATAGATAATCATTTTGTGGAGCATTAAGAACTGCATTTATTGTTGATTTCATCGGCATTCTTATCGGTCCAGGGGGTAATCCGAATACCATATATGTGTTATATGGTGATTCTGTTAGCAGGTGCTGCTTGAGAATCCTTTTTAGAGATTCATCTCCAACTGCGAATTTTACAGTCGGATCAGACTGTAGTTTCATTCCTTTATGTAGACGGTTAAGGTATAGTCTGGCAACCGTGCCTTTTTCTGGTCCGTAGGCTGTTTCTTCTTCAACGATAGAAGCAAGTGTTGTTACTTCTATCGGATTTAGTGAGAGTTTTGCAGCCTTGTTTTTGTTGCTTTCATTCCAAAATGCATTGTAAGCATCATTTAATTTTTTTAGTAGTTGTTTAGGAGTAATTGTCCAATAAACAAAATATGTATCAGGCATCAGCATTGCAGGAAGAGTTTCCTTGTTGAAACCGTACTTTTTGAGGACGTCTGGGTCTAACATTTCAGTCATAATTTCCTCTTTTGTCATTTCAAGGCTTTTGTCTGCGTTTTCTGCAAAGTTGTCGAGGGTCCTGATATTATTGAATGTGAATTTTATTGGAGTTTGTGCACCCGATGAGAGCATTCGCCAAGCGTCGAGGGCTGTTGTTCCTTCTTCGATTTCATAATAACCTTTTCGGTTGATGTCCCTTATATTTGACAGTAGTTTTATTGCTGTGCTAAAAGATGACCCACATTTAGATTCTATTGAATCTAAAACAGTTTGTTGGCTGGTGTCTCTTGTAATATATAGTTTCCCAGACTTTTGTGCCGTTGAAAACAAAAGTGTTGTCGCTACTATTGCAGCGACAATCACTAAAATAGTTAAGCATGTAATAATCAGCACTCTGCTGTTTGCTTTTTTTAAGAACTTATTAGTTTCCATAAGTTAGAGTTGTATAGTATCTTGAAGACCCTCCGAAGGACCTTTCATATTTAAATGACAAAGTTACGAAATTTCTGCCACTACCGTCAAACCATGATGCTTCCATCATATTGTGTCTGCTTGTGTACATAACAGGACGACCATATTCTCGGCAAAGCCTTTTGTAGAGTTTGTCGTATCTTTTTGTGCTGTGCTTGTGAGACGAGTAGTAGAAACTTACATTTGTCAGCCCTCCTCGGGAATAGTAAAGAATAGCGTCCTCCCATTTGTACCCAAGTTCTTTGACATTTCGCAAATAAACCTCGTGGTCACTATATCCGTCGATAAAATAGCCTGTGTTTCTAAGCCTGTCAATACAGGTATAAATTCGGAATCCGAATTCAAGCCCCAAAACAGTTCTCAGTATCGGAGCATGGTCGTAAGGGCAGTAATTGTGAGGCCTTGTAGGGCGATGGACTATATGTGGCCTTGGCCTATACGGCCTTCTTGGAGGTGTTACTGGTCGGTAATGCCCGTGATTTCCGTGGTGACGGTCGTCATCCCAGTCATCGTCATCCCAATCGTGATGTCTGCCTGGTTTGTGGCGGTCATCGTCATCCCAGTCATCGTCATCCCAATCGTGATGTCTGCCTGGTTTGCGGCGGTCATCGTCATCCCAGTCATCATCATCCCAATCGTGATGTCTGCCTGGTTTGCGGCGGTCATCGTCATCCCAGTCATCATCATCCCAATCATGATGTCTGCCTGGTTTGCGGTTGTCAGACCATTTGTTTCCTCTTATAGGTCTGCGGTTCTTCTCTTTGTCAAAATCTTTTCTTTTGCTTCTATTACCGTCATATCGTTTGTCTGAGTTTCCTCCTCTGTTGCCAAGTGTAGTTTTGTCTTTATATGGTTTCTCGATTCGGTCAGGTCTGTTCCCTTTTTTATCTTTTTCTTTGTCTTGGTTGCCGGAATTTCCCCGGTATCCGTTATATTGGTTTAGAGGTGTTGGTGCGGAATATGTGTTAGGTGTGGTTGCTGATAGTGCAATTATAGCAATCAGCAGTAGGAATAAATTCTTAATCGTTTTCATAATTAACCTTATTTTGTCATTGTTTTACTTTAGATAGAAAAAATTAGTGTAGGTTTAAAAATTAGGTTCTGCGGGATTTAGTGTGAATTAACATGCCGAATCCCGCAATTAAC